>Ga0208789_1000293_pt1 | contig 57875 bp, 38 predicted proteins | sample Methanotroph_Enr_FD_187368 | JGI IMG/M metagenome (GOLD analysis project Ga0208789, IMG submission 187368) | Enriched soil microbial communities from Old Woman Creek wetland in Ohio, USA - Methanotroph_Enrichment_5 (SPAdes) (version 2) | ecosystem: Environmental > Terrestrial > Soil > Wetlands... | reverse complement strand
TAGTAATCGGGCTGCAGCACCAGGGTCTTGCCGACCTTGGTCAACCTGGGGCCGCCATGGGAATGCCCGCCAAGGACCAGGTCGATGCCAGGGACGGCCTGGGTGACCCTGATATCGTCCCCGGCTTTGAGATGGCTGAGCATGACCATGACGTCAACCTCGCCGCGGTGGGCTTCCACGAGCCTGCGGGCGGTGTCCGCATAGTCATAGGAGGTATGGAAGGCCGGGAAGTAGTCGTCTTCATGGAACTCGTTCAGCTCGTTCCAGGGAGGCCCGACCATGCCGAAAAATCCGACCCGCAGGCAGCCGACTTTCAGTATCCCGAATTCCCTGCCGCCAAAGGCGCCGGAGTCGTCGCCTGTATACCGCGTATTGGACGCCAGGACCAGGGCGCGCGCGTCACGGGAGAAATCCAGGGTATGCTTCTCCCCCCAGGCGAAGTCGTGGTTGCCCAGGTTCCGCACGTCGAAATCCATAGCCGCGGTCGCCTCCAGGATGACCTGGCCCTGGGTGTAATGCTCTGCCAGCGAGCCCTTTTCGTGGTCGTCTCCCGCATTAGTAAAGAGCGTGAAGGGGTTCTTTTTCCTTGTTTCCTTGTAATAAGCCCGGATGCGGCTGTACTTGTCCTCCGGCAGTTCGAAGTTGGCGTGCAGGTCGCCGACATGGACGAAGGTAAGCTTTTGTGTCTTCCAGGCGGGGTCGCAATCGGGGTCGGCGGGCCCCTGGACCATAGCCGGCGGTTCAGGCGATGCCTGGCCGGGGCCGGCGGCCGCTGCCGGCAGGACCGGCATGAGCAGGCAAATAAAAAGTAAAGTTCCGCGCAGGCCGTTCCCCTGTTTAATTTTTCTTTTCATTTTTGTTGCCCTCCGCTATCTGATTTTTAAAAAGCCATTCGAGGCTTTTATCGGAACACTCTATGCGCCCCGTGCCGCAGGCCCCGTAAAACTGCCCGCGCTGTCCGGCCGAAGAAAGCGACCAATCGCACTCCTTGTCCATATTGAACCAGATAATAGCCTTTACGGCCGGGAAGTCGTCCCCTATCGAACTGAACAGCTGCTTGATCCAGCTTTCCTTATCGCCGCCGCCCGAGCACGACGCTATCTCCGTCAGGAACAGCGGTTTCGACGGGAAAGCCTTTACCGCCCTGTCATAGGCCGCGTCCAGCACCTGCCGCGGCTCTTTCCATTCCGGCAGGTTCCGGCGGCTGTTGCCCCAGTTGAACGCGTCTATCCCGATTATATCGGCGTACTCGTCTCCCGGATAGTAATTCTCGAATTTATTCCATTTGGTGGCGGGAACATCTTCGGCGTTCACGGAAAAAACGAATTTCACGTTCGCAGGGGCGAGATGCGCGAATATTGTCCTGACCCGGCGGAACGACTTCACATAGATCTCGGGGCCGTAGCGTACGCCCGACCAGGCATACCAGTTGCTGTTCGGCTCATGCGCGAACCGCAGGAACAGCGCGCCGCCTCCGGCGTCACCGGCGAAATCGCTTATATACCCGTCGTAGACCCCGTCGGCGATGTCCTTCAGGGCCGCGCAGTGCTTGACATCATAGAGATACGGCTCCCAGGTTATCATCGGGACCGCCCCGGAAGCCCGTATAGCCGCCACCGCCTTGACCGGGAAAGGAGATCCCCAGTTGATATAAATATTCCGTATGCCGGCCTTTCCGGCTGAAGTAACCCCGGTAGGATCGGAAATACCGAGGACGCAGACCGGGTGTTTTTTTTCCAATTCGGTTTTGCCGTCAAAGAGCGCGCCGAACAGGAAGATAGGCGCAAAAACAGCTACCGCGGCGGCCGCCGTGGTCTTCCGTTTTTTGAATGGGATATCGGTCATAGGTCATTACCCCCGTGCTTCATTCCTCTTTTTTACGGCAGCCGCTGAGGGGCCTGGAAGTGTCCAGGTGGAGGCAGGCGGCGGTCCTCCCCTCGGCGTCGGCGGTCAGCGTCTCCCAGGCTTCGGAGAGGAACTTCACGTTCTGCAGCGAGACGGTATCCGGGAAAAAAACGCCGGGGTCCAGGGCCGGCCCTTTCTGAAGGATCAAGCGATACAACCCTTCGGGATCCGGGGCGGCGGGGCCCGAATAGACCCACGTGTTTTGCCGGTCGCGCATCGTTTTCAGGCTTTCGCCGCTGACCTCGGCCAGGTAGAAGGAGTTGATCCCGGGGGTGTCCGGCTTCTGTCTCTCGCTGGAATAAACATCCAGGATATCCTGCGGAGTGACCGCGCCCAGGGGCAGGAGCCGGTATTGATAGACCCGCCCGGGATCTAGCAGGGCCGCGTCGGCCTTGTGGACGGACATCGCGGCCTTGGCTGCGATCCACGCCGTGCCTTGCGCGTCCCGGGCATAATCCAGGTAAGCCACGGTTTTTCGGGCGTCCGGCGCGTATTTGGCGAGGACGGCGGCGATAGTCTGATGCATGGCCGGGTCGATCTCGCCCAGGGAAGCTACCGTCTTTTCCTTGCGTTTTACGGAGAGGATCTTCCGGGAGGCAAGATCCACGTCCAGGTCGACTCGGGTTACCCCGTCGGCAAAATAATTGGGCTGCACCACTAGGGTATTGCCGACCTTTTGAGCCTGCGCGCCGGTGTGGGAATGGCCGCCCAGGACCAGGTCGATGCCCGGAACGGCCTGCGCTAAGGCAAGATCGTCGATGTATTTCAGATGACTGACCATGACCAGGAGGTCCACCTCGCCGCGATAGGTCTCTACTATCTTACGGGCGACATATTCATAGGCGTAAGAGGTCTGGAAAGCCGGGAAGTACTCGTCGTTGTAGTTCTCGTCCAGCTCGTTCCAGGGAGGGGAAAGCATGCCGAAAAAACCGACGCGCAGGCACCCCGCCTTCAGTATCCCGAATTCCTTTCCGCCGAAAGCCTTCGCGTTGTCCCCGAGGTACCGGGTGTTGGACGCGAGGACCAGGGCGCGCGAGTCCCGGGAGAAATCCAGGAGGTGCTTCTCTCCCCAGGCGAAGTCGTGGTTGCCCAAAGTCCGCACGTCGAAATCCATGGCGGGAGTGACCTCGCTGACCGCCTGGCCATGCGTCAGCGGCTCGGCCAGCGAGCCCTTCTCATGGTCGTCGCCCGCGTTGGTGAAAAAAGTGTAAGGGTTCTCTTTCCTGGTCGCCAGGTAGTAGGCCCGGATGCGGCTGTATTTGTCCGCGGGAAAACCGAAGTTGGCATGCATGTCGCCGACATGGACGAAGGTGATCCTTTGTCTCTTCCGGGAGGGATCGCAGCCGGGATCGGGGACGGACACGGCGCCGCGCGCGGCTGAAGGGCCGGCTCCACGGGCCGGGAGGGCCCTGCGCGCCTCGGCGCGGACGCAGGCCGGGACAACCTGCGTAAAAAGGAGAACAAAGAGAAAAGTTCTCAGATAACGGTCTTTCCGGAGTTTGATTTTATTTTTCATTTTTGATCCTTTCGATCCCCCGGCCTCACGGCCCCGGCGACGATCCCTCCCTTTAAATTGCTTCCGGCCGCGGTTTCCGGTCCCTGGTTCAGCGGCCGGGCCGCCTTTTCGAAATCCCCCGGCGTCGGTATCGTGCCGGGCTGGATTTCGGCGTAAGCCGGCAGGGTTGCCCAGGCCTTGTCCTTATTCTTGTAAATATAGCCGGACCCCTCCCGCATCACCGAGGCATTTATGTTCTCCGCCATGAATTCGGTAACAGGGATGCTCGAGGCCACGACCTCCGGCGCGAGCGCGGACGGCGCGAAGGGGTTACGGTGCAGGAATTCCGACATTAGCCAGGCCAGCCCCAGCCAGCTGACGGGTTTGGTTACCACCTGCGGTTCCGTTACGGCGTAAGTCTTCTTCCCTATCAACTTTACGGCCACGGGGACGATAGCCAGAGACGGAAGCGGTATCTCCCTGACGTCCCGCCCCTGCATCTTCGTGGCCTCCAGGGCCGCGCCGTGCTCCGGCACGAAGATCACCATCGCGTTGCGGCCCGAACGCTCGATCATGGAAAAGACATCCTCGAACTCGGCCAGCATGACTTTAAGTCTTTTTCCGTAATCGGCCGTGGTATCATACCCCGGCTCGGCGATCATCTTATGCGTTCCGATATGAAGATTGGCGGTATTATAGTAGAGAGCGGCCCTGGGCACGTTGGATTCCGCGCGGGCCTTCAGATAGACGATAAGCTCCGACCTGTCGGTATACAGGACTTTCCCGTCGAACATCCTGTAGACGGGCTCTATATTGTCGCTGGTCAGGGGCGCTTCGCCGTGGCACATCTTCTGTACGACTTCGTTGAAATTGGCATAGCTGCCGTCGTGATTGAACACGGTGTAGGGCTTGTAACCGACCCCGCGCAGGTCGTCCAGCAAATAACAGTTCGCGGGCGAGGTGGAGACCAGCTGCTCCTGGGGCACCTGCCCGCAGGGAGCTTTCAGGAGGCGCAGCACCGACGGGCCGCTGTAGGCGGTGGCCACGCTGAAATTGGTGAACACATAATCGAATTTAGAAAGGAACGGGACGGGATCGAAGCCCGCGGAGCGCATGTCCGCCCAGGACAGGGAGCAGATATGCAGCATAATGATGTCGAAAGGAGGAGATTTTTTATCGGGCCGCGTAAATTCCACCAGCCTGCCCCTTTCGTTCCGGTAAAAAGCCTCCAGCGACGTACCGCCCTTCCCCGCAGTGACTCCCGGCGGCTGCGCCAGCCACGCCACGGCCAGGAAAGCATACGCGAAGTAAGCCAGCCCCCGCGGTTTTTTCCTGTAGACGTACAGCTCTGCCGCGAAAATAGCGGCCGCTACAGCCAGCATCCGGAGGTCTATGGATTGGCGGGCAAAGTCCACGATATACCGCAGCGACGGGCGCGTGGCGGGATCCGCCAGGAAGGTGAAAACGGTGGAGAACGAAGGGATAAACGATTCATGCCATATCAGCGCCGCCGCGGCGACGGAGACGGCGGCCGCCTTAAGCGCGCCGATAAGCGGGCTTTTCGAAGGCGCCAACCGGGGCACGAGGTGTACGGCGGCCGCGAGCGCCGCCGTTATAAGCATGTTTATGGTCAGGTAGCCCGTTAAGCAGAGCGACGCCGCCAAGGTTATGTACCAATACCAGAGGATCATATTTTTCAGCTAATACCGGCTTTCGTGGTTCTCGTCCGGAACGGCACCGGATCCGGCGGCGCTACTCGACCGCCGGATCCGGGCCGAACGTCACTGCCCGCTTCCCCCCATTGCCCGGCCGCTCTCACTTTTTGGCGGGCAGCATCGAATTCAGCACGAACGGGTAGGGCGTCTGTACGGCGTCCACGCCCAGGCCGATAAGGTTCGTCATCCTGCCCGGGTCCAGGACGGTGCTGGCGCTGACGAACAGCCCGGCGGTGTGCGCGGCGGAGACGAATTCCTTTGTGACCGCCGTTTCGTCCACATTGAGGCCGGATATGCCTCTTTTCCTCAGAGCTTCAAGAGCGGCTGCCGCCGCCGCTCCCGGGGCCACATCATCCCAGAAGATAGCGGCGCCCGCCAGATTATTCCTGTAATCGCTGGGGTCATGGCTGGTTCCCTGTAAAAGCCAGATATCCCCGGTACCCATCCCCGTGTCCTTCAGCGCCTTCAGGATATAACGCCCCATGCCGGGACCTTTGGCGTCGATAAAGAGCTTCCCCCGGCCCTTGGCCGCCTGCAGGGCCTCCGCCAGGGTGGGAATGCGCTCCCCCGCGTAGTACGAGTCGAACGTCGAACCCGCGTCGAGTTTCTTGAGCTGCGCCAGGGTTTTCCCGAACACCGAGCCCGAGCCGTCGGTAGTGCGCCTGACATCGCCGTCATGCATCAGCACGGGTACGCCGTCCCCGGAAAGCCGCACGTCCACCTGCACGACGTCCGCCCCGTCGTCGAACGCCTGCTTTATCCCGGCCAGCGTGTTTTCGGGGCAGCTGCCGGACTCGCCGCGGTGCCCTATCACCATCACGCGTCTCGCCGCCACGGGGGCGGCCGCGGGCAGGGGGCCGGGGACGTTGGCGCCGCGGCCCGAAGGTCCGCCCAGCGTGGCCAGCTCTTTCATGGAGAGTACGCGGTCCACGTACATCAGGCTGGTCAGGTAGACCGGGTCGGTTTCCCCGTCGTTATCCGTGAAAAGGTTCACCACGGGCTCCAGCGCCCAGCGGCAGCGTCCGCCGTTCGGCAGGGTGCGCTGGCCGCCGACGAACCGCCCGTCCACGAATTTAATTATCTGGCCGGTCTCCGTGTTGCATTGCACGGCGATCCCCACGCGGTGCCAGCTCCCGGCGGTCAGCGCTCCGTGGTAATAGTCATCAACCCCGACGCCGCCCCCGGGCTTGTTATCCACGAAGATATCCGCGTCGTCGAAGTTGCCCGCCGAGGTCTGGTACAGGCTCAGGTACGGGTTCTTCCCGTTGAAAGGCAGGAAGATGTCCATTACCAGCGTGTAATTCGAGATAAGCCCGTCCTTGGCGTAAGCGCCGTTAGGGCGGCTGTTCAGTACTATGGTATAGCCCTGGTCCGGCGTAGTGGCGGGGATCGCCATAACAGGGGCGTTCACCCCGTTGACGAGCGGCAGGTCCAGCGAGCGCGCGCTCGCGAACGTGGTTTCCATGGGGCCCCAGCCGCTGATCTTCGGGTCCCGGTAGCCCAGGCTCGCCGGCCCGACCGAGGCGGCCAGCATTTCGCCCGGCCTGTTAAAGTTCCAGACGGTCTGAGCCGACGGCGAGGCTGCGCCGGCCGGCAGCAGGCACAAGCCTGAAAGCCCCAGCGCCAGCGCGCCCGAAACATATCCGTTCTTCACTCTGTGTTTATTCATCGGACTATTCCTCCTATTTTTTAACGTAAAGCCATCTGTATCATTTGCCGCCGCTGCTCTTGTTAGCCAGGCACACGGTGCCGCCGGCCGCTACCGCTTCTTTGCCGCCGGGCACTTCGGCTTCATCCGGGACCAGCTCCCGCACGCCCAGCTTTTCATCGTAACCGAAGGAGGCGAGCATGCCGTCCACGATCTTGTTATGCGCGGTCTCCTCCCGTGAAAGCCTGAAAAAGATATCTTTCAATTCCGGGTCGTCCACGGCCCTGGAATATTTCAGGAATTGCTCCTGCATCGCGAGCTCTACCTGCTTGATCTGGAGGAAATAGTTGATATAGTCTTCTTTAGAAAACATGGCGCTTGTCCTCTTCGATCTTCTTTTTCATCCGGCTGAGCACCTTCGTGTGGCGATGGGCTTCCTGCGAAAGCACGCTCAGCTGGATGCGCATCCCCTCCCGCTCCACGGCGTCAAGCCCGCTCCAGAACAGGGCGGTCTTGAGATGCCGGCTGTAGATCGGTATCGCCCATTCCTCCAGCTCGATGGCCGAGTTCAGCATGCCCAGGAGTTCTTTCTTCGCTACGCCCATCTTCACCTCCTGTTCAATTTCCGCGGTCCTGCGCGGGCACGGCGGCCGGCTTCACCGCCCATTTCGCCTTTTCCTCCCTGCCGAGCACCGGCAGCTGGTTGAAATAAAAGATATTCCAGAGTATGAAAAGATGGTAACCGGCCCAGAACATGTTCACGCTTATCGCGGAAGGATTCTGGCGTATCCTCATCAAGCCGAAGCCGATGGCCACCGCGTTGAGCGCTATCATCACCAGGTAAGGCCAGAGGTCCGCCAGCGGCAGCACTTCGGACCTGCCTTTCGCGGTCACCACGAACTTCATGCGCCTGCCGAACAGGCCGTAAAGGGCGGCCCGCATGAGCAGCGGAAAACAGAGCGAGCCGAGTATGAGGCCGGAATAGATCTGCCTGAAGTTGTAATGCCGCTCCCTCATCGTGCCGAAAAAGACCAGCAGGGTCAGGCAGAAATACGGCAGGTAAGTAAAGAGATAGATCTGCGGATAAAGGAAGAACGACGGGATATTGAAGATCAGGAACGCTATGGGGCAGATCATCAGGAAAAAGAACGCCCACCCGACGAAATAATAGGTGCCCGCGAGCATATATTCCCACCACTGGCCGGGCGAGAGCGTAGACGGGTTATCGTATAAAGCGGCCAGCAGTTTGCGGAAAACGCTTATGGTGCCCCCGGCCCAGCGGGCCTGCTGGCTGAAATAGGCCGGCAGGGTCTCGGGCCCCGTCCCGAAGGCCACCACGTGATTGTGGTACCAGGAGCGCCAGCCCTTCGTATGCAGGTTCACGGAGGTGGCGAAATCCTCGGTGATGAAATCCTCCGCGAAGCCCCCCACCTCCTGCAGCGCCTCCCTGCGGAAGACCACGTTGGTGCCGCAGCAGAAGATCGAGCCGGTGGCGTTCTTGCCTTCGCAGATGGACTCGTAAAAGATGGCCTGCTGCATGGCGGAGGCCTTGGCGACCGGGCTTTCCCCGATATTGCTGTAGAACTGCGGCGTCTGGACGAAGGCCAGCTTGTCGTCGCCTTCCAGGATCGGGATCACCTCTTTGAGAAAATCCGGCATCGGGTTCTGGTCGGCGTCGAAAATGGCGATGTATTTCTCCTTCATCCCCAGCAGGAAATCGTTGACGATGCCGGCCTTGGCGCCGTGGCGCTGTTCCCGCCTGAACATCTTTATCCCGTGAGCGCGCGCCAGCTCGTCGTCCATATCCTTGTTGGCCTGTTCGGAGGAATCGTCCAGGAAATAGATGCTCTTGTTCGTATAATCCACGTTATGGAGGACGATCAGCGTCCCTTCCAGCACTTCCTTCGGCTCGTGCCTCGCCGCCATAACTATCGCCACCGAGGGCTCGCGGCCCGGCGTCGAGACCCCGAGCCTGGGCTTTCCTCTCCAGGAGCTCAGCGTGAAGATATTCAGCATAAAACCGAAGGCGTGCACCAGTATATAGAACTCGCTGGCGAGCAGGAAAAGGCCGAACAGCTTGTCCAGCCTGGAATAATCCGAATAAGAGAACACCACCACCCGCGCGATGAAATAGAAACAGATGAAGATGCCTGCCACGATGGAAAGCACGCGAAGTTTGCGGATTAAAGCGGTAAACATAATTAAGCCTTCACAGGGACTTACTCCACCCGGATCCGCGGTCAGCTGCCGCCGCGCGGTCCCGGGTCGCTCCAAGCGTAAAGATAACGGCGCCCCCCCGGAAACGGGAAGGGCCTGAAAGCGCGGCGCGGTCTCCGCGGCCCGGCTTTCGAACAAGATAGAGTGTAGGGAAATAGCAGGCGGAAGATAATGGCTGAATTCCGCGTATTATTGACTTTCTTTCGCTATCCGCCGCGGCGGTCCCGTCCGCCGCGGCTTTTCGGCTCCGCTAGCTTCCGCCTTCCCCGGCGCGGGTTTGCGCCGGGGCGGCCCTGCGGCCGGGTTCTAATCCTGCACCAGCTCCGGGGTGATCAGTATCAGCAGGTTGGTCTTGTTGTTCGAGTTCTGCGTGCTCCTGAAGAGGGCGCCGAGGAGCGGGATATCTTTCAGCAGGGGGATACCGCTTACGTTCTTCTGCGTGATCTCCCTTATAAGTCCGCCGATCGCCACGCTCTTTCCGCTTTCTAGGACGATCTCCGTGAAAGCCGACCGCTCAGTGGTGATAGGGCTGTCGTTCTGGAACCCGGTGAACTCGGAAACGTTGATCTGGACTTTCATGGAGATCTGCTTGCTGCCGGGCGACAGGACCGGCGTCACTTCCAGGTCTATGCCCTCTTTTATGTAGCTGATGCTCTGGATCTGGGCCGTCTGCGTTACCTGGACCGTCTTCACGGGCAGGTTCTTCCCCACGTGGATCCTCGCGGTCCTGTCGTTGCCGGTCATTATCGACGGTTCGGACAGGGTCTTCGTCCTGGTATTCGCGGCGAGCAGGTTCAGCACCGCGTACAGCGCGGAATGGTCCATTATCTGCGAGATATCGAAGAAGCCGCCTTCCCCGAAGGTCTCGCCGATCAGGGTCGGCGTCGGCGTGATCCCGTTGGCCGCGAAAGTGTTAAGGGTTCCGACATCCTTCCCGACCCTGGTGGTCACGCCGCCGCGCGCTCTCGCGCCGCCCCAGGAAACGCCTATCGACAGGAAGTCGTCGTCCTGCACTTCGATTATGCGGGTCTTTATCCTGACCTGCGGCCTTTTAACGTCCAGCTGCTCTATTAGTTGGCCGAGCCTGTTGACCTGCGCCGTATTCGCGGTGACTATCAGCGAATTGGAGGCGTTGTCCACGGCGATGATCAGCCGGTCCCTTTCAGGGGCGGTCAGCAGCGCTTCCAGCGTGGCCTTCACTTCGCCCGCAAGCCTGTTCTTGAGCGGGAAGGTCTGCCTGGAGAGCGGCATTTCCCGTTTTTTCATCACCTGGATGATATCTTTGCTCCGCTGTATCGCCACCAGGTCCATCTTATCCAGCAGGATCTGGAACGCTTCGTCGAAGGGGACCTGCTTGAGGTAGAGCGTGACCTTGCCGCCGACGGCGTCGGAGGGGATGATATTGACGCCGAACCTGAGGGAGAACGTCTTCAGGATATTCAGTATCGGTGTATTGTTAAAGTTAAAGTCGGTGGGCTCGGTGCTCAGCGACGCGACGCGGGTATTGGACTGGATATCGCTGACCGGTCCGGCATTGTAGGACGTCTTCGTTTCCTCCTTCTGCGCGGCGGCGTCCGGCAGCCCCGTGGTATCGTAGGCCCCGTCCCTCACGACCGGGTCGGTAGGGGTCACTGACATGGATTTTGCGATCTCCTCAAGGGTCGCGGGAGGCGGCTCGGGCGGCGCGACGGTATCCTCCGCCCACGCGGTGCCGGCCGGCAGCAGACTCCAGAAGAGCAACAAGAACGCCAATGTTTCTGTCTTAGTTCGGAATTCGGATTTCATATTTTTCATCTCCTCCTGACAATATAACGCTGTTTTTCGTCACCACAGCGGAAACATCGGCTACCGCTTTTCCCGCTTCATCGTACAGCTTCCCTTTTCTCACTTCATACGACCCGCTGCTGCAGTTAAGGAGCACGCAGACTCCCTTAGGGTCCGTAAAAACCCCGCTGACGGACATCCCCCTGAGATATGCGAATTTCCTGGGCGCCGGCGGTCTGTAGCGGACCGGTGCCGCGGGTTTCGGGGCTTCGGCGGTCATCTTCGCTTTCATCTCCGCCTTCATCTGCTTCATGCGCATACCGACTACCGCCAGCTCCGCTCTTACGCTCAGCGATTGCGTATCGACACGCTCCTGCAAATAGCTGTAACCGTAGCAGCCCGTGAACAGCAGCGAGACGCCCAGTGAATAAGCCGTATACCTTGCTACGAGATTCGGCTTCCTGGTCAGGGCCTCCGGCAGAAAGTTCATCCAGGTGAGCGTTTTTTCATGTTTTTCCGGTCTTCTCAGCGCCAGGCCCGCCGCCGCGGCGAAGCCTGGAAGCCCTGCGAGCGACTTATCCCTGAGGGCTTTCAGGTCCAGCTTCCTGAACGGCCTGAAAACCTCCACCGGGAGGTCCAGCGCCGCGCCCAGGTACTCCGCGAGCCCGGGCATCTCCGCCGAGCCGCCCGCGAGCGCCACCTTCGAGATGCGTATCCCGGGATCGGCCATCTTTTCGGTGAAACAGGCGATGGTCCTTGTCGCCTCGACCGCGACCTCGTTCATCTGGGAGGCCAGCAGTGCGTAGACCAGCGCTCCCTGCTCGTCTTCAGGCTCTTCCTTCTGCGATTTACCCTCTCCGGCCCGCGCTTTGGGGCCCTCGGCTTTCTTCCACATGGCCCGTGTTTTTAACAGCCCGTACCTCTTCTTGAGCGTTTCCGCGGCCGGGGGCGTCACGTTCACCCCCCCCTGTATGGCTTTTGTGAAATTATTGCCGGCCCGGAACACCGTCCTCACTACCTTTACTATGCCGTTGCTGATGATCGCGATATTAGTGGCGGAGGCGCCTATGTCCAGCAATAAGATGGAGTCTTTCCAGGACGGCTTCTCCAGCAGCATGTAGAGGTTCAGGACCGCGAAGACGTCGATATCCGCGATCACGGGCGTCAGCCCCGCCGCCCTGACGGTCTGGAACCTGTCCATTACCACGTTCCGGTCCTCGACCGCTTCGAGGATCTCCCTGTCCGGCTTCCCGTCGCTGCCGATCCCCTCCAGGGGCTGCGCTGACCGGGTCTCCGACTCGCGCTTCTCAAAGGCCCCCCCCGGCCCGGCCTGAAGCCCGTCGGCGGCGGCGCCGCCGGCTTTCGTTATTTTAAAAGCCCCGGAATTCGCCGGGATCTCTATCACCGCGCTGGTAGTCCTGATATCGTTCTCTTTGAGCATTTTCTTCAGCGCGGCCACGTACAAGGCCTGCTTCTCGACGCGGTCCGTGATCTTCCACGCGTCCAGCTCCATGCAGGCGGCGTTAAGCACCCTGGGTTTTCCGAAGGAAAACCGCATCTCTACGATCTTTATCGCATGGGAACCGAGGTCGATCCCCAGCATGTTCTGTCCGGAAAAAGGTATTAGTTTCATATATCAGTATTTCTCCTCCCAACTGTTAGTTAGCACATGCCAGCGCAGTCCGGGCCCGCCCAGCTCCAGCCCGTCCGGGACAATAACGGGCGCATGCATTACGGCGCCGTTATTCCATAACTTGGCCGTGCCGCCGATTATGCTTCCCGCGATAGCCGCATTGTTGGAGAGGGTTACGGCTCTCTCCGGGGCGTAAATATAAACGTAGGAAGACGCCCCGTTGTTATTGATCAGGACCGTGCCGGGTCCCGGGGCGTAGATGAACGGGCAGTTCAGACCTGTCGCCTCGCCGATCACGCTGTTGTTGAGCACTTCCATGTCGCCTCCGATATAGACGCTGTACCGGCCGAGCAGCGTGGTGTTGTTCGTCATGGAGAACTTTCCCGTAACATAAAGCGTTCCGGCGAGATTTACCGTCATATTGATCGCTACGTTCAGGTCGCCGTCCACGTAGCACGGCCCGAGGACCGTAGTCGTCGCCGCGTAATTGCACGGGTCCGCGGGCTTCGGGATCACGGGATTCAGCGGGCCGGGGACGACATTCGTGGTAGTCCCGTTTATCGTAGCCTGGCCCTGGTTGATGATCGCGCCGCGGGCGAAGATGTTCCCGTTAACTACGGAATTATTCTGCAGATTTATGTCCCCGGTGAACGCGCCAAGGGCATAGTCCAGCATCCCCGAGTCGGGAGTAATGTTCAGCTTTACCATGGTCTGGACGGTCCGGCCCGGGGCGGCGGCATGCACCCAGCCTTTCGAGGTAACCGTGGCGGGATTTGTGATCGTGTCCACTTTGACCGTGTAATACCCGGTCATCAGCGGCTTGTTGGTGAAACCCTGGGTCCAGGTAGCGGTATCAGATATGACCTGGAGCGCGTCCTGCAGTCCCGCCTCGGCCGTGTAGAAAGCCGCGGTCTTTTTAGTCTGGTAGACCGATGACCGCATCCGGGGCACCGTCAGGAGGTAGACCGCCACGCCCAGCACCGTGACCGCGCACAGGAACAGCACCACGACTTCCAGCGCGTAGCCCTGGCGGGCGGACGGTAATTTGCGTAACTCGGCTTTTTCCATAATGAATTAAAAAACCTTAATACAGCTCCACCCAGCTGTCGGGGACGACGCCTGCCCCTATCGCCGGCAGGGCAACGTCCGCGTGGGTCACGGTGTTATGATTGTTCAGGTTCACCGTGCCCCCGATCACGCTGCCGGCTATGGCCGTGCCGTTATTCAGGGTTATATCCCTGCCAGGCGCGTAAATAAGAACGTTCGTAGTGGCCGCATGGTTATTTATCATGATCGTCCCCTCGCCCGGGGCGTAGATGAACGGGCTGTTCGTAGTAGTATCGTCCCCGAGCCTGCTGTTGTTGTTGATCATAATGTCGCCACCGATATAGGCGATAGCCACGCCCAGCAGCGAGCAGCCGTTATCCAGCGTGAACTTCCCCGTCACATAGAGGGTCCCGGTAAGAGTTACCGTCTGGTGATTCCAGATCATCAGGTCGCCGTCCACGTAGCACGGGCCGAGCGTCTTCATGCCCTGCTTATAATTACACGGGGCCGCAGGCTTGGGGATCGTAATGTTCAGCAGCGGGGGCATAGTGGTCTCGATCTTCCCGGTGACCTTGCAATTATTATTCATCCCGACCGGCCCGGCGAACACATCCCCGTTAACGACGCTCCCGTTATTCATCGTGATCCCGCCCGGGGACGCGCCGACGGCATAACCGAAGATCTGCCCGCTGCCGCTGGTCGAGAAGTCCACTTTTACCGCGGCCTGGACCGTCCTGCCCGAAGCGTCGTTGAACCAGCCTTTGGAAGTGATCCTCATCGGGGTCGTCGCGGTGTCCAGCTTGACCGTATAGAACCCCGCCCTGAACGGCTTGTTCGTAAAACCCTGGGTCCAGGTGGGAGTGGCCGCCAGCACCTGCAGCGCGTCCTGTATGCCCGCCTCGGCCGCGTAGAAAGCCGCGGTTTTTTTCGACTGATAGACCGACGACCGCATCTGGCCCTGCGTCATGCTGTAGACCGTGAAGCCCAGGACGACGAAGGCGGCGAGGAAGATCAGCACGGCTTCGAGCGCGTAGCCCGCGCGGCCGGTTAGAAAAGTGCGGATTTTGTCGTTCTTCATATTCCCTCTCCGTTCCAAGAACATCAGTATAGTTCGGCCCAGCTTTTCGGGATCACGCCATAGCCCGGCCCGGGCATGGCGATATCCGCGTGGGTTATAGTGATATGATTCCACAGCGTGACCGAGAGGCCGATCACGCTCCCGGTCAGGGTCGAGCCATTGTTCAGGAGCACTTCCCTGCCCGGGGCATAGACCACGACGTTAGACGCGTCCCCGGCGTTATCTATCTTAACGAGGCCGGCCGGGCCGTCGGCGAAGATGAACGGGCTGTTGGTCGCGCTGTTATCCCCGAGCCTGCTGTGGTTCCCGAGCAGGAAAGCGCCTCCCAGATAGACGGTATACATCCCCGTCATCGAGCTGCCGTTGTCTATCTTGAGATACCCGCTAACCCAGAGGGTTCCGGTGAGTTTGACCGACGCGCCGCTTACTATGTACAGATCGCCGTCCACGTAACACGGCCCGAGCGTCGTCATCGTGGACGTATAATTGCACGGGGCCGAGGGTTTTGTGACCGGGATGAACAGCGGCGGCGGCGCGACGCTTTCAATGACCCCATTTATAGAACAGCCGCCCGGCACGTTGATCCCGCCGCCCGTATACACATTCCCGTTTACTATGGAACCGTTATTCAGGATGACCCCGCCCGTGCTCGCGCCGATAGTGTAGCTCAGCAGCGGCGAGTTCAGGTTCAGGTTCACCTTTACCGCGGAACCTACGGTCCTGCCCGGCGCGCCGGCGCCCACCCAGCCTTTGGAAGTGAGCGTTACCGGGGTAGTCGTAGTATCCAGCTTGACCGTGTAGAATCCTGACATGAACGGCTTGGCGGTAAAACCCGCTATCCAGGAGTGCGAGGAAGCCAGGACCTGAAGCGCGTCCTGCAGCCCCGCCTCGGCCATGTAGAAGGACTGCGTCCGTTTAGCCTGGTAGACCGACGCCCGCATCTGGGGCTTCGACATTGTGTAGACCGCCCCGCCGATAACTACGAGCGCGAAAAGGAACATCAGCGTGGTTTCAAGCGCGAAGCCCGGTCGGGCGGCCAGCATAGCGCGTATTTTGCCGTTAGTCATATTTCCCGTTATCCCTGTCAGTTCCTGAACCTGGCCGAAGACACCAGGTCGTAATCGGTCTCGTTCTTCTTTATGTGGAGGCGCACTTCCACCGAATTCACCGTCACGGCGGAAGTGGCCACGGAAACCAGCCCCGTATTGATGACAAAGTACCTGAAGCCCACGGCCGTTACGTCGCCGGCCACCGTCATGGTGGTGGCCGTCACCGACATGACGGGGGTCACCGCTTTCATCAGGCGGTTGCTCTGCAGAAAGTACGTCACGCTCCCCGCCGGGCCCGTCATGCTGAGCGTGTCGGCCTGCATGTTTTTAACCCCCGAACAGCGTCTTATCTCCTTCAGCATTCCCTGCTGCTGCTGGAAGCCGCGCAGCGCCCTTTCCCCGCTGTCTATGACCTCCGACTGCTGCCGGGCCCGCACGAAAGTCCGGGTGCCGCCCCTTACCATGCGCCACAGTCCCGACGCGATAATGGTAAAAATGGCCACGGAGACGATCAGCTCTATCAGGGTAACCCCTTTTTTATTCATCATATAGCGCCATTCCGGCTGAGGACCGTGTACAGGGTTATCTTCGGGATATTCTTGTTCTTCACGGTCACGGAGATCATTTTGCGGTCCGTCGCGGAGGCTGTCGCGTTCAGGGCTGCATCCACATAGGTCACCGCGAAACTTACCGAATACCCGCTCAGCCCCGGCATCACCGCCCCGTCCTGGTACCTCGGCGGGGACTCGGAATAGCCGTTAAAGTCGTCGATATCGTCGAAAGTGGTCTTATTGGCAGCTGTCTCGCCTGAGTCGACGCCCAGGGGCCGCGGCCCCGAAGGCTCTTCCCAGGCCCTGCACTTCAGTTCCTCCATGGCGGCGCCCGCGAGGTTATTCGCCTTGTTCTTGACCGCGATCTCGACCGGCACCCTGAACAGGACCGAGTAATACCCGGTAAGGACCACGGAGATGATGCCGACGATCAGCACCGACATCATCACGTCGACAAGCGCGAAACCCCGTGCGCCGTTCATAGTCCTTCTCAGTCTCATGTTCACTCCACGTAGCCGGGGAGCTCGAAAATAGGGATGAGCAGCCCCGTCGCGATAAGCGCGATGAAGAAGCCCATGAACACCACTATCAGCGGCTCCAGCATCGACAGCGTGTCGGAAATGGCGATATCGACCTCTTCCACGTAATACTCCGACACTTTTTCCAGCGCCTCCGACAGGTTCCCGGACTTCTCGCCGTTCGCCACCATCATGGTCACCATCGACGGGAAGAACCTGCTCCTGGCCATCTTCTCCGCCAGCGTTTTTCCCGCCTGCACCGCGGTGGAGATGCTCTCTATCTCCCGGGCCAGCGCCGCGTTCCCGGCCACGGCCTTGCCTATCGCCAGCGCCTCCAGGATGTTCACGCCGCTCTTCAGCAGCACCGACATCGTTCCCAGGAACCTGGAGAGCGCGATCTTCAGCATCAGCGGCCCTATAGCCGGCATCCTGAGGACGGCCGAATCTACCGCGCGGTTCGAGCCCAGGGCCTTGTAGGCTTTCCGGGAATAATAGGCGAACACCACCAGGAGCGCCGCCCACAGGAGAATGAATTTCTTGAACAGCCAGAAGAGAAAGAGCAGGATCCTCGTGACCAGCGGCAGTTCGGCGTTCAGGCTCGTGAACAGGTCCAGGAAGACCGGCATGATGTAGGTCACCATGAAGATCAGGATGCTCGAAGCGATCACCGTGAGCATGACGGGATAGATCAGCATGGAGCGGATCTTCTTGTTCAGCCTGTCCTGCTTCTTCAGATAGGCGGCGGCCTCCTCCAGCGCCATCGCCAGGAACCCCCCCGCTTCGCCGGCGCGCACCAGGCTCACGTAGATAGGGGAGAAAATGCCCGGGAAGTAGGACAGCGCGTCCGCGAAGTTATGCCCGGCGTTAATTTTCTCGAAAAGGAAATTATAGACGAACCGTATTTTCTCGTCCGGCGTCTCCCGCGAGATCGTGCTGAGCATCTCGGTCAGCGTTATCCCGCTCTTCAGGCCTATCGAAGTCTGCCAGGTGATCGTAGCCAGGGTTTTATAGTTCAAGTGCCCGCGTATCTGCCTGTAATCGGTATAGCCGCTGCGGCGGCGGGTCTTCCAGGCGTCGGCCAGGATCTGCGCCCAGGGCCGTTTCATGGAGGGGAGCGCTATCGCCCCTTCAGGGGACGTCAGGTCCGTTATCTCCTTCCAGGAGTTGAGAAAGAGGCCGGACTTCTCCAGTTCGGCTACCAGTTCGTCCTTTGTAGGGGAGAAGACCTCCCCCGAGACCTCTTTGCCCGTCTGGTCCGTAGCCTTATATGAGAACATCGTCATATGGTATCCGCCTTTATCGTTACCCTCAAGACCTCTTCCACCGTGGTTTCGCCGCGCGCTATCATTTCCACGCCGTGCTGGCGCATGGTCCTGAAGCCGGCCTTCACCGCTTCCTCTTCGATCCTGGCATACGCGCCTTTCCGGATTATCTGCTCGCGCACCCCTCCGACCAGCGGGAGAAGCTCGAATATTCCCCTCCTGCCTTTGAAGCCCGTGTTCAGGCAGTGCTTGCAGCCTTTCTTCGTCTCAGCGTAGAACGTGTACGGCCCGTCCTTTTTGTCCAGGCACAGGTCCTTAAGCAGCGCGGGTTCCGGAGTATAGGGCGTGCGGCAGGCCGGGCAGAGCAGCCGGACCAGGCGCTGCGCCAGTACGCCCCTCAGCGAAGAGTTCAGCAGGAAGGGGTCTATGTTCATGTTGTTGAGCCGGAAGATAGCGCCTACCGCGTCGTTGGTATGCAGCGTGGAAAGGACCAGGTGCCCCGTCAGGGCCGCCTGGATGGCTATCTCCGCGGTTTCCAGGTCCCGGATCTCCCCGACCAGCATCACGTTGGGGTCCTGCCTGAGCAGGGCCCTGAACCCGTTGGCGAAGGTAAGGCCGACCTGCGGATTGACCTGCACCTGGCAGATGCCGTCGATCTGGTATTCTACCGGGTCCTCCAGCGTGGAGATGTTCCTGGACTCGTCCGTTATCGTCTTAAGCGCCGAGTAGAGCGTGGTGGTCTTGCCCGAGCCGGTCGGACCGGTCACCAGGATGATGCCGTTGGCGCAGCGTATCGTCTTCAGGAATTCAGTGAAGACGTCCGACGGGAAACCCAGCTGCGTCAGGTCCGGGGTCATGGCCTGCTTGTCCAGGATCCTTATCTCGGTCTTTTCCCCCGTGGTCAGAGGAAGGGTGTTGACGCGCATATCCACCACGCCGCCGGCGGGAAGCTTTACCTGCAGTTTACCGTCCTGCGGGCTCCTGGTCATCGAAATATCCATCCGCGCCATGATCTTGATCCTGGCGGTGACGGAAGGGGCCAGTTCCCTCGGCAGCTCCATCACTTTGTGAAGAATGCCGTCCAGCCTGTACCTGACGCTCAGCTTGTCGGTCCAGGGCTCTATATGTATGTCCGAAGCTTTTTTCTCCACGGCTTCGATGATGATATGATCGACCAGTTTTATCAGCGGCTGATCTATCTTCGGAGCCCCCTCCTCCGGCGCCGTGAGCTCCGAAAAGTCGGAAATTATTTCTATCTCCTCCATCTTGGGCGAGATGTCGGTCTTGAAATCGTCGACCGCCTTGCGGATGCTGTCCGCCACCTGGATATTGATCTCTTTTTCGATCTCGGCGCTGGTCTTGGAATAGGTGGTCTTTATCGCGTCGAAGATAGCCTTCCTGGTGCTCAGCACGGGTTTCACCTGCATGTGCGTATGCTTGGCGATCTCGTCCGCGGCGAATATATCGTACGGGTCGGGCATCGCGACCATCAGCAGGTCGCTCGTCCTGAACAGCGGCATTACCTGGTATCTCCGGCAGAGGGCCTCCGGCACGAGCTCTTTGATATTCTCTTCGATAAGCCCGTTGAGCGCCATAAAATACGGGATACTGCTTTTTACCCCCAGGCCTTTTATTATCTGGGCTTCGGTGCAGAAGCCGAGCTCGACCAGCGCCCCGGAGAGCCCGCGTTCGTCCCCCCCGGCCTTTTCCAGCGCGGTCTTGTGGTTCTCCGGCGTGATCACGCCGACGCTGATCAGCGCCGAACCGAGCGTTTCCTTTTCAGCTGAAGTTTTCATAAGTCCCCCGTCCTGCCGCTCTCCGGGGTTTCCCGCCCGGTATATTTCCGCACCATCTCGAGCAAGCCGGCGGGATTGAAGGGCTTTTCGATGAACTCCCGCGCGCCCAGGACTTTCGCCTGGCTGAGCAATTCCGGTTTCACCGTCGAAGACAGGACTATCACCGGGATAGCGGCCGAGGCCGGATCGCCGCTGAGGGCCCTCAGCGCCCCGATCCCGTCCTTTTCGGGCATCATCAGATCGAGAAGGATCAGCGCGGGGCTATGCTTTTTAGCCGTTGAAAGAAGACCGCTGCCGTCGGGCAAAGTCAGGATCTCCACGTCCTCCTTCCTGAGAAGGAAGGTCAGTATCTCCAGTAAAGCTTTGTCGTCGTCGCAGATCAGGATCTTTTTTTTCATTTTATCCCCCCGTCCCCCGACGGCGCCCTGTAAAGGGGCCGTTTTGGGGCCATGCCGCGCAATTCATTTAACAGAACCCAGTATACCGCCCATTGCGGGACATTCGCTATATCCTGATTCCGTTTTTGGTTGACTTATTTCCTCCTTGCGCTTTCCGGTGAGCGTCGTCGGGAGGAGCGCCGCGCGGGACCCCCGGCGCGGCGGTTGTTTTCAGGAAACGGCGGCCGCGTCTTTGGAAACGGAAAACACTTCCATAGGTTCCGGGATGTTCTTGAAGGAAAGTTTTCCTTTCGACACCGCGGTGAAGCCGCGGTCTCCACGGCTGTTGCCGGGCCCGGGGGCGCCGGCCTTCTCTATGGTTTCCGCCGTAGTCAGCGTCTCTCCGGCCTTCGCCGCCGAGCACAGGCGGCTTGCCAGGTTCACCACGCGGCCGAGCGCCGTATACTCCATGCGGCTGCGCGTCCCGAACGCTCCCACGACCGTCTGCCCCGTGGCCACGCCCACGCCCAGCGGCCGGCAGGGCCGCCCGCCCGCCGAGCGCTGCGCCATCCAGCCCAGGTGCGCCTGCTGGATGTCGGCGCAGGCGTTCAGGGCGCGCCGGGCATGGTCCGCCTGCCGGAACGGGGCCCCGAACAAAGCCATGAACCCGTCGCCGATGAACTTGTCTATCATGCCGCCGGAGTCTTTGACCGCGGCCACCATGACCTCCAGGAAAGAATTCAGCGTCTCCTGGATCTCTTCCGGCGCCAGCTCGTTGGCCAGCTCGGTGAAGCCGCGCAGGTCGGCGAAAACTACGGTAAGTTCGCACCGCTCCATTTTGAGGAATTCGGTTATCGGCCTGTGTTTCATGGTCTCCACCACTTCGGGCGAAACGAAGCGGGAGAAGGTATATTCCAGGAAGCGGTTCTTGTCCTTAAGGTATTCCCGGGCCGCCTTCAGCGCCAGCTGCGTTTCAACCCTGACCCGCACTTCCTCGTACTGGAAGGGCTTGCAGATATAGTCCGCCCCGCCGAGGGTAAAGGCCTTCACCTTGTCCATCGTGTCGGCGAGGGCGCTCAGGAAGACGACCGGGATCTCCCGCAGTTTCGGATCTTTTTTAAGGCGCCGGCAGACTTCGAAGCCGTCGATATCGGGCATGGTTATGTCCAGCAGGATCAGGTCCGGGATCATATTGCCGGCGGCCCGCAGCGCCGCTTCGCCGCCGGTGGCCACCCGCACCCGGTAGCCGAACCCCTTTAAAAGCTCGGCCAGCAGCATCACGTTGACGGGCGTGTCATCCACCACCAGGATGTCCGGTTTGGCCCCGTGTATCATTCCGGCGCTCCTACTGAAACGGTTTCGAGGATGCCTTTCGAATCATAGGTCTGCGCCAGGCTCCGCAGCCCGCGCGCCGCCTCCAGGTTCACGGTTTCCACCTCTTCGGCCAGGCCCGCTATGGCGTCGAAATCGCAATTGAACGCCGCTTCCCGTATTTTCTCCAGCAGCGGCCGCGGGCAGCCGGCGAATAGACCGGGCGCGAGAGTTTCACTCCCCGAAGGAGCGGCCCCGGCCGGGTCCTCGTAGACGTATTGCACCCCGGCGAGTTTTCCTATCTTCTCGAACAGTTCGGCTTCCCGGAACGGCTTGGAGATGAATTCGTCCGCCCCGCAATCCCTGACCTCCCGCTGCACGTCGCTGAACGCGCTGGCGCTGACCGCGATGATGCAGGTCTCTTTCCCTTTTTCGGAGCCCCGCAGCCTTTTTATGGCCTCGTAGCCGTCCATGCCGGGCATGCGCAGGTCCATCAGGACGATATGCGGAAGCCAGGCTTCGAATTCCCGCAGGGCCTGTGTGCCGCTCTCGGCCGTGCGCGTCTCGAAGCCCGTCATCCCCAGAAGCCCGGTCAGGAAGATCCGGTTGTCTTCCTTGTCGTCCGTGATAAGCACCCGGCAGCGGGGCTGCCCCGGTTTAAGCATCTTGATCCGCTGGTGCCCGGGCGCCCCCGCCACCTCCTCCTTGCCCGCAATCTCGACCATGACGCGGACCGTGAAGATGCTCCCTTCGCCATGGCGGCTGGAGGCCGTGACCGAGCCGCCCATCAGCTGGGCGTACTCCCGGCTTATAGCCAGGCCCAGCCCGGTGCCGGAACCTTCGCTTCTCCCCGACTGCGTCTGTTCGAAAGGCCTGAACAGCCCGGCTATTTCCTCCGCAGTCATGCCGGGACCGCTGTCCTGCACCTCCGCCTCCAGGCGGAGGCGCCCTTCCCCCTGGTCCTCGGCCCGCACCCGCACCGCCACCCCGCCGCGCTGGGTGAACTTCACAGCGTTGCCGACGAGGTTGGACAGGATCTGCCGCAGCTTGGCCTGGTCGCCGGCCACGAAGCGCGGCGCGGAGGCGTCTATTTCCAGCTCCATGCGCAGGCCCCTCGCGTCGGCGCGCGCCTTGAACAATTTCTGCAGGTCCTCCAGCATGGCATGCAGGGCAAAAGCTTCTTTATTCAGGGTGAGCCGGCCCGACTCTATCCTCGAGATCTCCAGCACCTCGTTGATCAGGTCGAGCAGGTGTTCCCCGCTCCTGTTGATGATGTCCAGGTTCTGGCACTGGGCCGGCGTCACGAACTGGTCGCGCCGCATAAGCTGGGCGAAGCCCAGGATGGCGTTCATGGGAGTGCGGATCTCGTGCGACATTTTTGAAAGGAAGATCCTTTTCGCCCGGTTGGCGGCTTCCGCCGAGATCTTGGCCTGGCGCAGTTCGGCCTCGTGGCGGTTCCGTTCGGTGATATCCCTCACGATCCCCACCGTGTGCCACTCCTCTCCCATCCTTACGCCGGACGTGGAAATGGAGATATCGAATTCCTCGCCGTTCTTTCTTACCGCTTTCAGTTCCAGCCTCGTCCTGCGGTCTTTTCCCTGGCTGCCGAATTCGAAGGTCCCCGCCGCCTGCGCCGTGCCGGAGCTCTCGGGGATCAATAACCCGCGCAGGTCCCGGCCGATCGCTTCCTCTTTGGCGTAGCCGAACATCACGGCGGCCGCGGGATTCCAGTACGACACCAGGCCGGCCGGGGTCATCATGAGGATGGCGTCGTTGGCGGATTCGGAGATCGCCGTCATGCGCGCTTCACTCGCGCGCAGCGCCTCTGTGCTCCTTCTTCGCTCGGTCAGGTCGCGCGCGAACACGCATTCATACTCCCGGTGATCGTTGATGAGATAACCCGAACTTACCTCCACCGGGATAAGGCGCCCGTCCTTCGCCAGGAAGTCGGCCGTATACTGCATTTTCTTCTCGTTCTTCAGGGCCGACCAATGCGCGGCCCAGCTTCCTGTCTTGTAAAGCGAGGAGATCTCCGTAGCGTGCATTCCCACCAACTCTTCGCGGGTATACCCGAGCAGCGCGCCGGCGGCGCGGTTGGCGTACGAGAACCTGCCGTCCGGGCCGGTCCAGAAGGCGGCGTCCGCGGCGTTGTCCACGGAGAACTGGGTCAGCAGCATGTCCTCGTCGAGCTTCTGGATGATCATGACCGCGTACAGTATTACGCAGACCAGGGCCGCGGTGGAGAACATGGAGGTCAGCGCCACGCCGGTGAAAACATCGTACAGGCCGAAGCTCTCGCCGAGCAGGCGCAGCCCGCTGAAGATGGCCGGTACGATGAACGCCGCCGGCAGGGTCCACACCGCCAGCGTCCGCGCGATCCCGCGGCCGGAAAGGATGGAGACCAGGCTGCCCGGCCTGGCCAGGATCAGGCCGATCCCCAGGAAAAAGAAAGCCGCGGCGGTCTGCGGCGCCATCGGCGTAACGCGGTTCGAGAGAGTTCCGGAAAAGGCTCCGAAGAAATAGCAAAGCAGCGAATGGAAAGCTACCAGCAGTACCGCCAGGCCCAGCTTCTCGGCGGTCCCTAAAGCCCGCCGCCCGGCGCGCAGGTTAGCCAGCAGAATGCCGAGGCCCGTCAGCAGAAAAGCCGCCGAAGTGGTCAAAGGCATTCTGCCGGGCGCCGCGGTATAAGCCGCGTCGGCGGCCTCGTCGAACAGGAACTGGTCCAGGCCGAAGTTAAAGCCGAACATATACTCCAGCAGGGTCAGGAAGCCCGCCAGCGCCGCGGCAAAGGCCAGGAAATACGCCGAATTCCTTTTCAGTTCATAGCGCGGGTCTTCTTTGCCCGCGCGCAGGAGCAGCAGCGCCGCGCCGCAGGCTGCCAGCAGGACGGCGCTGTTCGCCTTGATGGTCACCCAGCCGGGAAATAAGCTCTTAAGCGCTTCCAGGCCGAAGAACCAGCCGGCCAGTCCCATGAACCCCAGTATGATCGCGGCGAGGGCGGCGCCCAGGCGCGCGTTGTCCAGATCTTTCATTTTGTCTCCCCGGACTGAAACGGGTCCTCCCTGTTCTTTTGCCAGGCGCCCGGAGTCAGTCGGGGACCCGGAGCTCATATTCTTTGTCTCCGTCCGACAGTTTAACGACGTTTTGCGTTATCAGCACGGAGACGCCCTCGACGATATACCCGTTTTCGTCGTACAGCTTTCCTTTCTTAGCCACGAACGACCTGTCGCCGCCGATAAGCACGGCCATGGCGACTGAGGAATCGGACAACACCCCTGAAACCTCCAGTCTCCCCAGCATGGCCTGTTTCTCACCCTTCCGCGTGAAGGTAACCGCCCGCTTTCCCTTCTTGAACTGCGCGCGCGCTGCTTTCCAGAAAACGCGGTCGGCGGCGCTTTTCAGCAGCGAGGTCTGCACGCGGGCCGAGAACTTGTCATAGCCCTGATAACCTGCCGCCAAAAGCAGGAGGCAGAGGGAATAGACGGCGATCTTTGCGGGCAGGCTGGGGCGCCTGACCAGTTCCCTGGGCAGAAGGTTTATGCTCGTGAGCGTCTTTCCCTTTTCATGCCTGACCCTCCGCAGGGACAGTCCGGCGGCCGCGGAAAAGATGGGGCAGCCCCAGTCGCCCTTATCACCGCAGAAAACTGAGCCGCGCTTGTCGAACGGCTGGAAGATCTCGACGGGAGCCTCCAGTTCTCCGCCCAGGAAATCGGCCAGCCCCGGGAGCCCGGCCGTGCCGCCCGTCAGCACTACCTTTGAGATCCGCGTATCGGTATCTTTTTTTTCTTCCGAGTAAGCGGCGGCGGCACGTTTTATTTCCGCGCCGATCCTCTCGATATGCCCGGCCAGCAGGGCGGCCGCCTTTACGGCGATATCCGTTTCCTGCCCGGGCTCGGGGCCGCCGGCTTGTATTGCGCCGGGCAGGCTTTTTCCGCCCCTGGACAGGGCAAGGAGCCCGTATTTTCTCTTCAGGGTTTCCGCGGCCGACTGCGGCACGTTCAGCCCCAGCCGGACCGCGTCGGTTAAAAAGCTTCCCGCCACGGCCAGGCTGCGCACCGCCAGTACCATGCCGTCGCGCACCACGGCCATTTCGGTGGCGCTGGCTCCCATGTCGAGGACGAACACGAACCCCGCTGCGGGGGGCCCGGCCGCCGGGAGACAGGCGTTCAGCACGGCAAAGATATTCACATCGGCTATTTCCGGAACCAGGCCGGCTTCCCTGGCGAGTTCGAATTTTTCCTGCACCGCGACCCGGTTCGCCGCCACCAGCAGCATGCCCTTCCGCGGCGCTCCGCCCGCGCCCGTCCACTGTAAAGGCTGGGTATGGGTCTCAACCCCCATGATCCCGAGCGGCTGTTCACCCAGGTCCGCGATATTTATGGGGGACTCGTATATCTTCACCCCTACGCCGGCTACCGGGATACCCACTACCGCGGTTCTCACGGCGATACTATGCTCCGCCAGGACCTTCTTGAGCGCGTCCAGGCACGCTTTGCGCCGGGCTTTCGGATCTCCCGCTTTGCCGGGCTCTATTCTTTCGCTGACCGCGCGCAGCGCCACCGGGCGCCCGGACGAAAAGATAGTTTCCACGATCTTTATGGAATCGGTACCTATGTCGAGTCCCAGAACTCGTTCTTCCGAAAAAGGGCTTAATCGCATATTCTTACCGGGTCAGATTCCTCCCCTGCTGTATGAGCACGTCAATGCTGGCGGCAGGTACGGCGCGAGCGCGAGGCGCGGGGCTTCCGGCCGTCCTGGTACAACCGATATTATCACAACGCCGCCCGGTTTTTAATAACCGGATTCCTCTAATAATTGACTTCCTTCCGCCTGAAATCCCCGGGCGCCGGTATGGTGCCGGGAGGAAGGTCCGCGTAGACCGGCAGCGGGGCCCACTTATCCTCCTTCAGCCTGTAAAAATAGCCCTGGCCCACCCGCTTCACGGCGGAGTTCTCGTTCTCGGCCATGTAATCGGTGCCGGGCACTTCCGCCGCTACGGTCTCAGGCTTGCGCGCCGACCTGGTGTAGGGGTTATGGCGCAGGAATTCAGCCAGCAGCCAGGCCAGCGCCTGCATACTGGCGGGTTTGGTTATCACCTGCGGGCCCGCGCCGGGATAAAAACTTTTTCCTATCAATTTCACCGCCACCGGCACGGTACCTATGGGAGGGATAGGGATCTCCCTGACGTCCTTTCCCTGCATCTTCGTGCCGGTCAAGGCCGCGCCGTGTTCCGGCACGAACAGGACCACCGCGCTGCGGCCCGAGCGCTCCACCTCCGAGAAGAACTTTTCCAGCTGCGCCGTCAGCGCGGCCAGCCTTTCTTTGTAGTCGGCCTCGTCGGATTTCCGCGGTACCCCGGGCTTGTGCGTCCCTATGTGAAGGTTGACGGTGTTATAATAAAGCGCCGCCCTGGGCGCCTGCGACGCGGAACGGGCCTCCCAGAATTTATGCAGCGCCGCGTCGTCGGCGTACAGCTTCTTGCCGTCGAACATCTCGTATTCCACCGGCAGGCCGTCTATCCCCAGGGGCGCGTCCGCGTGCCCGTATTTCTCCACGACGTTGGAAAAGTCGGCGTAGCTGCCGTCGTGGCTGAACATCGTATAGGTCTTATAACCCCCGGCGCGCAGGTCGTCCATAAGGTAGCAGCCCGCGGGCGCGGGCTCGAGGAGCTGCGGCTGGGGCACCTGCCCGCAGGCGGCTCTTAACACGCGCAGCGCCGCGGGGCCGCTGTAGGTGCAGGCCGCGCCGAAATCGGTGAAGACGTAATTGAATTTAGAAAAGAAAGGAAGTATATCGAAGTCCGCGTCCTTCAGGTCTTTCCAGGACAGCGAGCAGATATGGATAATGAAAATATCGAAAGGCGCCTCCTTGCCCGCGGGAGGCGGAAAGGCCACTTTCCTCCCGCTTTCCGAGCTGTAAAAGGCCTCGGGCGTGAAGCCGCCCATGCCGGCCGTGCTTTGCCTCGGCTGGAGCAGCCACGCGAGGCCGAAGATCAAATACGCGGACAGGCTAAGCAGGATGGGTCTTCTGCTCGAAAGGAAGTACACCAGCGCCAGCAGGACGATCCCCGCAAAGATCATCGGCAGATTTACGGAGTGCCGGAGAAATTCCAGCAGGTACCCGGCCGACGGGCGCATATTCGGGGTCGCCAGGAACGAGATGACCGTGGACGCCGGGGGAAGGAAGGATCCCCGCCATAACAGGGCCAGCGCCGCCGCCGCCAGCGCCGCCGCCTTCAGACCGGCGACCGCCCCGTTCTTCGAGACGACGAACCTGCCCTGTAAATGCACTATCACCGCTATCGCCGCCGTCAGGAAAATATTCAGGGTGATGTACCCGGAAAACGAGAGAGCCGCCGCCGCGAGCAGGTACCAGTACCAGATATTCATATCTTTCTCCGTAAAAAGCCGGTCCGGAACGGGTTTCACCGTCCGTACATGAGTCTGTAATATTGGGCCGGGGCGGCGGAATGGGAGAAAGACACAATCTATTGACCTTGTTCTGCCTTGTCCGGATAGAGACGGTTAATAAGAATTTGCCGAAGACTTCACTTAGCGCTATAATAACGGCAAGCGGCGCTTTTCCCGGGATTTTTTGCCGCGCCATATGATGAAACTATTAAAGCTCATAACCGCGGCGGCGCTGATCATCTCGGCGGCGGCCGCTTTATATATGCTGCGGACGGCGCGGCCGGAATTGTTCCGGAAAAAGACCCTGATGGAGAAAGAGCACCCGGTCTGCGCGCTAGGCGTCGCCGAGCCGCCGGGCGCCGTCCCAGCGGGAAAAGCCGGCATACGCAACGTCTATGTGAACTGGAAGACCTCTTTCCCGGAGGCGGAAGTCCGGGCCATACGCGCTTCCGGGGCGATACCGATGATAACCTGGGAACCGTACCTTGATGACATCGCCCGCGACGCTCTCCTGCCTGACATAAACGCCGGAAAATACGACGCCTACATCTCAAGCTTCGCCGGGCGGTCGCAGGGCGGACGGCTCTTCCTGCGGTTCGGGCATGAGCCCAACAGCGACTGGTACGGCTGGTCGGGCGCCAAGACCAGCCCGGTACTATACGTAAAAGCGTTCCGCCGGGTAAGGGAACTTTTCCTGAAAGGGAACAAGGAGACCGCCTTCATTTTCTCGGTGAATTCAAAGGACGTCCCCGGCACGGGCTGGAACCGTTTCGAGAATTATTACCCCGGCGACGACTACGCGGATGTGATAGGCATAGACGCGTTCAACTGGGGGACCGGCGCGAAGGGCTGGCAGAGCTGGGCGACGCCGCGGCAGATGCTGACCCCGGCCTACCTGCGCGCGCTGAAGGCTTTCCCCTCCAAGCCCGTGTTCCTCACCGAGACCGCGTCCTGCGGTCAGGGCGGCGATAAGGCGCAGTGGATAACGGAGCTGCTGGACTCCATAGGCAAACCCTTTCCGGCGGTAAAGGCCGTGGTCTGGTTCAACTACGACAAGGAGTGCGACTGGACCCTGTCTTCCGACGGAATGCGGCGGAATTTTTACGGGGCCTGCGGTTCGGGACGCTTCGAATGTTCGGACAAAAGCCTCGAGTGGATCTTTACCGGGAAGCCGTGAGCCGGCGGGTTTCCATCCGGAAAACGGAAAAGGCCCGGGGAAGCCCGGGCCTTTTCGCTGCGCTTTTAACAGAGGTCAGTTGAAGGAAATAGAGCCGATATCCTGCGGCTCAGTGTTTACCACGGAGAGCATGGTGACGGAGTTGTTCTCGCGCATATCGTCCAGGTTGACCGAGGCCGGGACGGTGTTGCCGTCGTCGTCCGTCAGCTGCACTTCCACGGCGTACAGTCCCTCGGCCAGCGGCTTGCCGGCGGGCATAGCGTCCCATTTAAGGCTCACGCGCTTGTTGAAAAGACTTTCTTCCGGGGCCGGGGCGGCCTGCTGGTCGCCGGCGGAACCGGTATTGAAGCTGACGCGCGGTTTGTCCAGGCCGATCTCGCCGGCGAGCACGGTCTGCGGCTGGCCGCCTTTCCGGGTAAGGACCACGGCGTACTTCAGGTGGCGGGTGCGGTTCTCGAGCGCGGTGAAAGCGATCTCCACCTTGTGCCCGGGCGTAGCGACGTTAGGATAGACGGCCAGGCCGGACACGAGGGGCGGAAGAAGTTTTGAAGCCGATTCCACCAGCGCCTTGGTATAACCGGCGGCCATGGCGAGCTGCCTGGCGGCCAGCTGGGTGGCGGTAAGGCCGGCAGCGGTAAGCTTAGTCCCGGCAAGAGCGTCCTCAAGATAGGTGTCGCCCGTGCCGCCGTAATGGCCGGGAGCGCCCTGGGTGGCGTCCTGCAGGCGCGCGCCTTCATCGGACAGGTTCCAGTAAGGGACCTGGGTTCGGGGATTCTTCCATTCGCCCAGGTGGGAGCGGGTCTCGCTCTGCAGTATCTGGTAATACTCGTAAGGCTTCTTATTGTTCTCTATCTGCGGGACCTCCGCGAAATCGTCGTGCTTGCCGGTGAATTTTTCCATGCCGTCCGGCGGGAGGTTCAGGACGACGCTGTGCGGTACGCGGGCCGAGTGGGCCGGGACGGCCTGGTCCTGGGTCAGGTGGCACATCCTTCCTATATTCAGATAAGCGTCTGAGATCTTAAGTTTGGTGTAGTTCGGCAGCACGCCGCCCTTCAGGGTGTCGCGGCCGTCGGCGCCGGTCCACCAGTCTTTCAGCTTGCCGCCGCCGTTATGTATCTTTTCGTGGCCGGCTTCGGAAGTGGAACCGTTCTTGATAAGGCGGGAAGAGGTATCCATGTCCGGATACAGGTTAAAATCAATAAGGTGAAGGGCTTTGTCGGCTATCTTGGTATGCGTGGAGGCGCCGAGTATGCCGATGGAGCCCCAGGCGAAGGCGTTGGACGAAAGAGCGAGGACCAGGACCGGAGCCGCGAACGCGAATTTTTTATCTATCATTTACTTTCCCCTTTGACCGCACCGCTTTCTGCTATAGGTAAAGTCTATGATTTAAGCGGGGAAGCCAAATAGAAGCGAAAGGCCCAAAAAACAAAAGTTTTTGGGCCTAGGCGCGCGTGGGTATTATAGGCTTTGGGCTGTTAAGGAAATATCGGACAGCGGGTCGTCCACGGTCGTGATCTTTATGCCGTCGCCGGCTTTCGACGGGAGGAAGGAGAGCCTGTCGCCGAAAGACTGCCGCCAGCCGCTTATGACTTTGGCGTCCACCTTGGCGCCGGGCAGGAACAGGATCTCCAGGTCTTCGCCCCGCTGGGTAACGGAGCGCACGGACTTTTTCGCGAGGACTTTTTTCAGGCGGATCAGCTCCACCAGGTTCTTGAGCTGGGCGGGCGCGGGGCCCGAGATATCCTCGAAATCTTTCAGCACCGCTCCCAGCTCCGCTTCTTTGGCGTTGAGCAGCTTCTTGTAGAAATTCAGGCGCTCCATGTCGTCGCCCACGTAATCTTCAGGGATGAAAGCCGGAACCAGGATGTCCATCTTCGGCTCGGGCAGTTCGGCCGCGCCGGCGCGGCCTTTGATGCGGTCTATCTCGCCGTTGAGCAGCTTGATGTACATCTCGAGGCCGATGGAATTGATGAAGCCGTGCTGGCGCAGGCCCAGCAGCTCGCCCGCGCCGCGGATCTCCAGGTCGCGCATGGCCAGGCGGAAGCCGGAGCCCAGCTCCGTGAATTCCTCCAGCGCGCTCAGGCGGCGCACGGCGTCCTCGCTGATGGGCGCGGGCTCGTCGTTGCCCTCGGCCCTGGACTTCAGGAGTTCCGCCTTCTGCTTCAGGCGTTCCGCGCCCGTCTTCATCCAGCCCGGGTAGAAAAGGTAGCAGTAGGCTTTCTGTTTTTCGCGCCCGATGCGGCCGCGGAGCTGGTAAAGCTGCGCCAGGCCCAGTTCGTGGGCGTTCTCCACCAGCAGGGTGTTCACGTTGGGAATGTCCAGGCCCGACTCGATGATGGTGGTGGCCATCAGCACGTCGTATTTGCGGTTGAGGAACTCCCACATATGCTTTTCCACGGCCTCGGCGCTCATCTGCCCGTGGATCACCGCGACGCGCAGTTCCGGCATTAATTTTTTAAGGTAGGCCTTGCGGCTGTCGATGGTCTGCACCCTGTTGTGGACGTAATAAACCTGCCCGCCGCGGGCCAGCTCGTAGGTGACGGCCTCGGCGGCGCTCTTTTCGGTGAAAGGCCGCACGAAAGTGGAGATGGCCTGCCGCCCGACGGGGGCGCTTTCTATCACCGACATCGATTTAAGCGAGGACAGGGACTGGTAAAGGGTGCGCGGGATGGGCGTGGCGCTCATCAGCAGGCAGTGTACGCCTTTGGCCATGGACTTTATCTTGTCTTTGTCCTTCACGCCGAAGCGGTGCTCCTCGTCGGCCACCATCAGCCCCAGGTCAGCGAACCGCACGTCTTTCTGCAGCAGGCGGTGCGTGCCTACGATGATATCGACTTTCCCCCGCGCCAGGTCCGCGAGGATCTTTTTCTGCTCAGCCGGCGGGACGAAGCGGGAAATCACCTTGATATTGACGGGGAACCCGGCGAAGCGCTTCGAGAAATTCCTGGAATGCTGGTCGGCCAGGATAGTGGTGGGCACGAGGATGGCCGCCTGCTTCCCGTTGACCACGGCGCGCATGGCGGCCCGCATGGCCACCTCGGTCTTGCCGAAGCCCACGTCGCCCGCCACCAGCCGGTTCATCGGCAGCTCGGCCTCCAGGTCGGACAGGACCTCAGCGATGGCGCGGGCCTGGTCCGGGGTCTCCTCGAAGGGGAAGGAGGCCGCGAACTCCTCTTCCAGGTGGCCGCCGTGGGGGAGGGCAGCTGTCTTCACGGCGGCGCGCTCGGCCTCGAGCTTCAGAATATCCAGTGCCAGCGCCTCCACTTCTTTTTTTACGCGGCTCTTCAGCTCGTTCCAGGTCTTGGTGTCCATGTGCGACAGGCGCGGGACCTTGCCCTCGGAGCTTATGTATTTCTGCACGCGGCTGAAGTCGTGCAGCGGAACCAGTAATTTATCGCCCCGGGCGTACTCCAGGTAAAGGCAGTCGGAATCCTCCACCTGCTCGCCCTGCGCGTTGCGGAAGAAAGCTTTTTTTATCCCGAGGTAGCGGCCCACGCCGTAATCCTCGTGCACTATGAAGTCGCCTGTCTTCAGATCGGTCCATTTGAAGAACTTGTTCTTCGGCTTTATGGAAGCGGGGTCGAAGCGGTAGCGGCGGCGGAAGAGCTCGGAAGAGGTTATCACCGCGGTCTTCGACGGCGCGTGGACGAAGCCTTCTTCTATATAGCCGGTGGAGATCGAGACCAGGCCGCCCGCTCCCTCGTCAGCCAGGGATTCGGCCAGGCGCTCCGACTCGCCGCGGTTTATGCAGAACAGCCTGGAGGAAACGCCGGCTTTTTTCAGGCGGCGCAGCTCCCCGGCCAGGAGCTTGACGTCGGAATTGAAGTTCAGGTTGGCCGAAGCGCCGAAGTCCTGCGCGCCGTCACCGTCCAGCCCGGCGAAAGCATAAACCTCGCCGGCCTCCAGGGCGGCGCCCTCCGGAAGGGCGGCGTCCACGAACGCCTTCCAGGCGGGCCCGGCACAGGCGTACAGGGGGCGGCCGGTGCCCCCGAAGATATTCGGCGGCACGTCCACGCTCTCGAAGAAATCCGAGGTGCGCTGGGTGTCGATCTCGAAATAGCGGATGCTCTCGAGTTTTTTATCCGAGAAGAACAGCCTCACCGGCTTGTCGGAACCGGGCGCGTAAAAATCCACCACCGAGCCGCGCGCCGCGAACTGGCCTTTTTCCTCGACGAAGGAGACGCGCTCGTAGCCGGCCTTGATGAAAAGGTCGAGCGAGGCGGTCCTTTCATAAGAGTGCCCGTGCCTGAAAAAGAAGCGCAGGGAGGAATAAGCCTCTCCCGCCATCAGCGGCTCAAGCAGCGCCTCGGGTGAGGCGACGTGGACGTAGTTCTTTCCCGGCTCCGGGGAATAGAGGGCGCGCATGGCCCTCGCTTTTTCGGAGCTGTCCCCGCCCCAGAGGCAGACCTCGAACGGCGGCAGCCCGGCGAGCAGGCCGGCCAGGGAATTAAAAGCGTGCAGCCAGGAAGCCAGGGCGTCGTCTCCGGAAGCGGCGACCAGCATGTTCGAGGGCGCCTTTTCATAGGCCTTCAGAGCGAACCAGGCTTTGGCGCTCAGATTGGGAGTCCCCTTGATAACTTTGGCGGTCATGCGATTAGCCTGAAAACTTCTGTCGAAGTTTTCCGCCCGCATAGCGGGCGCCCTTCGGGAGGCCTACACCTCGTCGGGCCGGGCGCGCATAGCGCTGGGCCCTCCGCCCGCTTCGCGGGGAATTCCGCAGGATAATTTTGCTCCTTTAACATCATAATGAAAATCATATTTACCTGCGAAATTCAGGTTAATACTAATGATATAATTTTCTCAACGGACAGTCTGCTGAAAAACTATGCTTAAGTGGGTTGAAATAGATTTAAAGATCCTGGCCGGCAACGCCCGGGCCATAAAAAAAGCCCTTAAACCGGGCGTGGAATTCATGGCGGTGGTAAAAGCCGACGGCTACGGCCACGGCGCCGCGGCCGCCGGGAAAACCGCGCTTGAGAACGGAGCGGCCGGGCTGGGCGTGCTCACCGCCGACGAAGGCGCGGCTTTGCGGGAAAGCTTTCCGAAAGCCGCCATCCACCTCCTGGCCCCTTCGCTGCCGGAAGAAGCCCCCCTTATAGTGAAGAACCGCCTTATCCCCACGGCCGACTCCCTTGAATTCATAAAAGCGCTGGACAAAGCGGCTCAAAAGCCGGTCCCGTACAGCCTGGACATAGACCTGGGTCTCGGGCGCTGGGGCGTTAAGCCCGCCGCCGCCGAAGCCTTCCTGCGCGGAGCGGAGGGATTTAAAAAAGCCGGGCTGTTCGGCCTTTCCGCCCACCTGGCCTACCGGCCGGCCCAGAACATGATAGAGGCCGAAGAAAAGCTTTCCTCCTTCAGCGCCCTGGCGGACAAAGTACGCGTGGCCGCGCCGTGGCTGAGGGCCCATGCCGCGAACAGCTCCATCTTCTGCGATTTCCCCCACTGGCAGCTGGACATGGTCCGCGTCGGGAACCTGATGTACGGCATTTATCCCACCGACGTCTATAAAAAGAAAAAGCAGGGCCCGCCCCTGCCCGGCCTGGGAATGCCGTGGCGCTTCTACGCCCGGATAATTTCGGTGAGGGACGTGAAGAAAGGCGAGTCGCTGGGCTATGCCGCCGAGTTCACCGCCCCGCGCGCGATGCGCCTGGCGACCATCCCGGCCGGCTACTCCGACGGCCTGACGATGGAGCCGACGGAGAACAAGATCCGCATAACCTCGGGGTTCAGGTACTGGGGCATCATAAACGGCAAAAAAGCTTTCTTCACCGGCCGCACCGGCATCGCCCACACCATGCTGGACGTCACCGACATCCCGGAAGCGAAACCCGGAACCCCCGTGGCCCTGCATGTGCGCCGCACGGCCGCCAACGCCCGGATCCCCCGCATTTACAAATAAACTTCGGCTTCAGTATATTTTTTTTGAATTCCCGGCCCAGTCCATGAAATAGACGCCGTCCAGCGCGGCCACGATGATCCCGTCGCCAACGGGAGTGACCGCTTTGTAATAATCCTCCTCGCCGGGCGAGCCGCCAAATATCATTATCGGCCTTTCGGCTATTGACGGCAGCCGCCACCTCTCCGGCTTGCCGGCCCCTGACGCGTCGACTTTAAGCAGGTACTTGCCGCCGGCATTGAACCAGACGCTGTTGCCGGCCGCCCTCAGAGGGATTATCTTGTTGCTATCGACGCCTGTCCCCATAACGTCGTCCGGCAGCCTGTAGGGAGGGAGACCTTTGCCGTCCTCATCCACGATCAGGAAATACAGCCCGGAGTCTTTCGTGGAAAGATTGGAGGACCTTGTCCAGATCATCCCCCTTGGCGTTATAAAAGGGCCCCTGAGACCTGGATAGTATTTAGGCCAGATCAACTGCGGTTTCGCGCCAGACCTGCATAAATAGGTGTAATCCTCACCTTCTATACTCGCTTGCAGCATAAAGGCAGGGCCGCCCCGGAGCAGATAACCTTTGATCGGCCAGTTCTTATCATACTTCCGCGCGCCGGGCAGGATCCACTTGTCTTTTCCGTGAGAGAGAGTACCTCCGGAGAAAAAGGCTACAGGAGTTTCCGCATCCGCCTTCTTAGACATTAGATAAGTATCGCCGGTCTTTTTCCATTTCAGTTCTTTCCTGTCGTAGGGCAGGGCGGCGAAAGAATCGTTCTTATCATAGTGGGACATGATCAGTCCCGGTTCTTTGCCGCCCATAAGGAAGATCGAGGAACGGTCCTGGTACCGTATAGCGGCCCGCTCACCGAAGCCGCGCAGGCCGCCGCTGGCCAAGAGCGCGGTAGAGGTGGACGGCGCGTATAGCAACCAGACGTTTCCGTCCTTGCCTTTGGCTGCCATTGCGTCGTTATTGCGCATACGGGGGAGCGGGAAGCCGGCGAAGGTTCCGCCGGCTGCGATTTCGGCGCGCCGCCCCGCCCCGTCTATCAGGAACAGTTCCCCGGTAAAGGGCTTCTGCACCAGCGCCGCGTCGCCGAGCGTGTTTCCAAAGCGGTCAGTAAAATATAACCGACATTCCCCTGACATCGTTACTTTCTTCGCTTTGAGGTCCAGCAAGGCCAGGGAGGAGATCGAGATCAGCGTCGGCAAGAGCAGAAGAAAGAACAGGACGCGCGGACGCGCGGCGGGGCGCTCCTGCCCGGCCCCCCGCTCAGCTAGAAGCTTCAAGGAGACGCCGGAGCAGGCAGCGGCGGCAAACGCCGTCGCGGCCAGCAGCGGAACCATGGGAACAAGCTGTAAAAAAAGCTGTTGAAAGACAGATATACACAGTAACGGGAGCATAACGGAGGCTAAACCCGCCGCGGCTAAGGCTGCCCCTCGGGCGGAGTTCTTGAACCAGTACGAAAGGGTGAAGCCGTACAGCGACAGGTATATCAAGTCTAAAGCATATTCGGAAAAAAGGTCCTCAGCGGAGAGCCACCAGCTGACTTTTTCAGGAGGGGCAAAATCTATAACCGCCCACGCCGCCAGCGCCAGGGCCGACGCGCCGAGGATGCCGGCGGCCAAGACGACGATCAGTTTAAAAGGTTCAGCGGGAGGTTCCGCGCGCCCGGCGGCTGAGCCTGCCCACGCGGCAAAGGACAAAGCCGCCAGCGGTACGCCGCAGACCAGCCAGTAGAACATCAGCCGCCGCGCCGCTTCAGGCCCGCCGATAATGTCCGGAGTAAACGATAGGACCAGCGTTGCCGCTAGCAGCACCAGGATGAAAGCGGCGGCCCAGGGAATTTTTCTGAAGCGAGATGTCGTCATAACCCCTATCTCCCGTAGCTCTATTATTGCAGGCGTCAAGCCGCTTTTCAAGGGTCCGGAGAATACCGCTGAAACCGAAACAGGGAAAAGGCGCCCGTAGCCTTTTCCCTGTTATTTCTTATAAGTACCTCCCTTATTTCAGTTTCTCGAGGACCGGGGCCAGCGCTTCCAGTTCGCCGCGGATAGCGCCCCTGTTGAGATAGGGCCCGCCTTTGAGCGCGTTGGTCACCGCGACCTTGCCGCCGAGGCCGGCCGGCGAATTGCTTTGCAGATAGGTCCACGCGTTCAGAAGCGCTCCGTACAGCTCCAGGCCGAAGACCGACTCGGCCTTCGCCAGGGCCAGCATGGCCAGGGCGTGGTCGGCAAGGGAGACCTTCCCCCCGTCCGGCTCCCTGAAAGCGCCTGAAGCGCCCTGCAGGGAGATCAGCTGCCTTGCCAGCCGTTTTGAAGGGGCGGCCAGCAGTTCTTCGGCGAGCGCGGCCACGCGGCTTTCGTTCTTGAAGTCGGGTCCGGCCGGTTCTTCCTTGGCTTCCTCCTCAGGTGAAGCCGCCATCGAGAAACTGGAGTCAGCTATGGATTTGCTCCCGGAACCGCTGGCCGCGGGAGAGGCCATCATGGAGTAGCCGTAATTCCCCCGGCTGGCGCTCACGCTCTTCGCCCTGCCGACCGCGCCGCCGGCGCCGCCGAAGAAGCCTTCGTAACGGGTGCCTTCCGGCAGTTCGCTCTCCACGTCCACGCGCAGCGGCGTCTGCCCCGCGACGGCGGTGCTCTGGTCCACCGCGACGAACGAGGTATAATCCGTCACCAGGCTGTGCTCCAGCCCCAGCATCGTTATTTTTTCTTTAGCGTCGGCGTTCTCGCCGGTGTACAGCAGCCGGCTCAGGTCGGTGATGCGCGAGCGCGCCCACAGCGGCCCCATGGCGGCGTTGGCCGCCTCGCTCGCGGGCAGGTCCACCTTCACCTGCATAGTCCAGGGCTTGCCGCGCATCTTGCCGCTCAGCGTGACCGAAGCGCTGCCGCTTTTCCGGTACCGGGCGTGCAGGAACAAAGGCTGCCCGGCGAACAGGTCGCGCATGGCCTCGGGCGAGGCGTCCCTGACGTCGAGCCCTTTCCAGTCCACCGCCAGGTCGGTCAGCACGGGCTTCGAGATCCTGTCGTAGAACTTCTCTATCACCTTCTCCAGCTTGGCCGGCTTCTCGTCCTGCCGCACGTACTGCACCATGCCTTTGCCCATCACCGCCATCTCCTCCAGCAGGAAGCGGTTGGGCGAGGAGCCCACGCCCAGCGGGAAGATGCGGCTGTTGTTCAGGTGTTCCTTTATGAACCCGAGGATCTGCTTGTCGTCGCCTACATAACCGTCGGTCATGAAGAGCACGATGCGCATCCGCTCCGGGTCCTTGGGGGCTTCCAGAACTTTGCGCAGGGCTTCCATCATCTCCGTCCCGCCCCCGCCGTGGAGCCCGTTGATGACGGAGCGGCCCAGAGCGACGTTCTCGGGGGTATTCTTGAGCGGCTTCTCGAAATGCAGCTGGTTGCCCGAGGCGAAACTGAAGATCTGGAAAGTGTCGCCGGGGTTCATCCCTTCCAGGCAGCGCAGCGCCGTCTCCTTGGCCGTCTCGACAGGGAAGCCCTGCATCGAGCCGGAAACGTCCAGCGCGAAGACCAGTTCTTTGGGCGTCACCTCGGAAAGCGGGAAGTCCGCTTTCGGCTGTATCATCAGCGTCAGGTAGCCGTCCTTGCCGGACTTATGCGCCAGCACCGCGGCGTCCACCGCCTTGCCCGCGGGTTCGTAGGTGAGCAGGAAGTCCTTGTTGGGGATCCGGTCGTCGGCATCCAGCCCGATCTCGGCCGCCGTTTCGCCCTGCGCCTTCACCGTTATGTCGTGCGAGGCGCTGCGGATATTTTTAACGGCTATCCCGGCGTTCAGCTTCACCTCCAAGGAGATGTCGCGCCCCGAGCGCTGCCCGGGCTTAACCACGGGCGGCGTGATGCGGGAAGCGTCCGGAACCTGGGCGGTGTCCTCCGCCCAGCCCGTGCCGCTTTTCCCGGCAGGCTGGCCAGGGATGTAGCGGGGCCCCACCGTCATCGGGAAGGAGAATTTGTAAACCCCGTGGGCGTAATCCAGGTTCTGGATATATTTAAGGGTCACCCTTATCTCGTGGCCGGGAGGGATATTGGCCACCGACTGCGTGAAGATATTGGGCCGCTCCTGGTCCAGCAGCGCGGCGATTTTGCCCTGCGCCTTGGCGGCCTCGTAGATCTGCTTCGCTTCCTCCCGCTTCTTTATCTGTCCCTTTATAACGCGGTCAGCCACTTTCAGCTCCATCGCGTTGACGGCGGCGTTCTCGGGCAGGGGGAAAACGTAGACCGCCTCTATCGGCTGGTCGGCCGGGTTCGAGAAAACCTGCGTTACTTTCACTTCGGCCACGAACCCGGAGATCTCCGCTTTGACCTCGGTATGCTTCAAGGTCAGGATACGGGGAGTATTCCCCTTCACCTGCATCGAGCCTTCGCCCAGGTCCTGCACCTGCGCGGGCGCTATCGCCGCCAGCCCCAGCAGCAGCGCCGGCGCCAGCATCTTCCGAATCAGTTCTAAGGTTTTCATATAGCCTCCTGTCCGCCACCTTCACCGGTTAGACACCGAAGTCCCGAAAAAGTTCCATACGACTCCTTTTTTTAATAACTTTTACAGGGACTTCAGGCAAATGCAGGCCCATCCAGATGTGGCCGCCTCGCTTGGCGGCAACCTGTACAATATGAAACTGCTATGGTTTCTGGGTGGAAGATGGCTTTAACGGAAGGAGCGTTTTTATTCAGGACAGGTTAATTCTGGTTATCTTCAGTTCTGGGATTGCGCTTCATCGCGGCGATTACCGCTCCGCTTATCCCGGCATCATGCAAATCTGCCAGTGCGGTCAGGCTAATATCGAATCCCGTAGGGCTCTGTGAAATAAGAGAGATTATTGTGGCGTCGCTGGTCCCTGATTTAGCCAGAGCCAATATTTTGGCATTCGTCAATATGGATTGATTTGATCCCTGTGTATCTGTATCAAGCAGATCGTCTTTAGAACCTAACTTATCGAGGATTCTCCATATCCTGGCTTTGGTTGTAGTGTTTGAAGAAAGCTCGAGCGCCTTTTCATAATTCCTGATCGCAGGAGTAATATTGCCGCTTTGCTCAAAACAATATGCCAGGCCGAGGTAGGAATTAATAACTATGGTTTCAGGGAAATTAAGTTTATTTGAAATCTTAATAGAGGCGAGATAATAATCTTTTGCTTTCTGGATATTTTTCAACTTCAAAGCTGTCTGGCCCTCTCTCTCAAATATAAAAATCCTGCGGCTGTCATTTTCCGGCAAAGTCTTTAATGCTGAAGCATATTCTTTTGCCGCGCTGAGATAATCCTTATCCTCCACATAGCTGTCTGCGGAAGCTGTGAAGGCTTGGTATGCTTTCTCCCACTCGGGCACATCAGCCGCGGCCTCTGTCGGAGCAAGCGGCGGGCTCACAGGCTCCAAAGCCTGAGCCTCTTGCTCCAGTTCCTGATCCGATATTTTTGCGCGATAATCAGTGCGCTCGCTCCGTCCGCCTCCGAGTCTCAGGTTAAGGGAAAATCGGTGGGTCGATCCCAGATCCCCATAGAGACTCCAGGCATAATCGACGCTGGTATTTCCAAAATCCAAACCTGCGCCGGCATTTATCCCGGATACTCCGCCTAATTTGCTAGCCGCGGTACGACTGTTATAACCGGCCCTTAGCAGCATTTGTGTACTTTCATTCGAAAGAAGTTTATACTCGGTTCCTGCCGCGACCAGCGGGCTGGTTCCCTTTGGGGCTATCGCATCTAGTGAAAACAACCAGTTGGGAGTCAGGTGAGCAGAAACACCCAATCTTCCAGTGGTAGGCAGGCTGCTTTCTTCGTCCAGAAACTTAAGGCCCTTGCCGACATTTAAAACGCTCAGGCCGAACGCATAGTCACCGATTCTGGTCTGCAAGCCGATATCTCCAGCAAAAGTGGAGGCGGAGTTGAGTATTTGCGATTTAATATATTTAGCAGATACGCCAAAATCAAAAGCTGCGAATCGTTTTGCGTAGATTACGCTAAGAGCCATATCATTCGGTTTAAAGGAATCCCCGGTGAGTACGCCGGTCTTGTCTATTTCCTCGAGACTGTTTACAGAGAGATACTGCGCAGAGAGCCCAAGTACCCCCAGGTCCTTTACAGGTGCGGCAACCACACCATACTCATAGGTAATATCCTGGAAGTATATGGCATGCATCAACCCGGCATTAAACCTGTCCATACTGGCAAGCCCGGCCGGATTGTAATAGGCCGAGAAAGGATCGCCGCTAATCGAGCAATAAGCCGATCCCATCGCTATGGACCGCGCGCCAGCAGGCAGTTCCAAAAACTGTGCTCCGGTCGTTCCGCGGGAGTCGGAGGAAAAATCCGCCGCCCCCGCATAATACGGGCAAGTTGTGAACAGTATCAGTATAAGCAACTTGCGCATAACTATCTCTCAATAGCCAACTTCTTTATCTTGCTCCCGCCGCCGGAGCCCCTGTTATTGATTATCGCGATATAAACACCGCTGGCCACATTCCGCCCAGAGGCATTCTTTCCGTCCCAGGCTTTACACCCGTTATCAGCGGAGGTGTAGAAAATATCGCGTACGAGGTCTCCGGGTATCGTGTAAATCCGTATCGTGCCTTCACTAGTAAGGTTATCGAAAATAAGCCCGCTTCCGCAGCCAGCCACATTCGCAGAGCCGAATTTGCCGCTGCTGCCTGGTTGCCAGGGGACGGGATAGACCCGCGCGCTATTAAGTGCCGGCTGTGACTGAGTGGTTACCAACCCGCCAAGCGCGTATATTGATAAATGGGCTATAGGGAAAGTTATCGTGTAGTTTACCGTATCCCGTATGAAGGGCCCCTCTACTTCGGCCCATTTGCCGTTGTGCCAGGTATAGGGTCTGAGGTCTGCTACTTTTACTTCCGGGAATGTCCCATCAACTATGCCATCGTCATTATCGTCTTTGAACGGAATCGTTATGCTGCCGGATAACTCATTTTCGTATGCTGCGGATCCACTATACACCACAAATTCGCGAACAGTGCCAGGGCAGCCGTTGTATTTGTTTTTTAATTCCGTATTGGCGGAGGCAATCTCAGTGGAGGCGATTTCGACAGGAACGGAGAGCGGGTCAGTTGAAATGAACAAAGTCGATCCATACGCGGGGGCACTGTCCAAATATATGGAGGTTGTCATGTCAGCGCCAAAATATCTTGCGGCGCTGGTATTAACGTCGCTGATTGTAAAAGCCTTCGGCATAGAAGGCATAGAAACAGTAGAATAATTTACAGTCTGGTCGGAGAGTCCGTCGCGGTTGACTCCAACAACACTTAGATAATATGTCGCGTCAGGAATAAGCCCTTTAATATTAACTGTGGAATTGCCCGTAAAATAATACTCACTAATATTTGTTGCAAAAGCGGGGACTGTGGTTATGGAAACTCGATATGAAGTGTCTCCAGGGTTGCCAGGATTATGCCAAGAAACACGTATTTGGGTTATTCCCGAAACAGCAGCATTCGCCTCGTCAGGCGAAAGAGCTAATGTCGAGCGCAGAGTTGGGATAGATGCGGAAAGGAGACCAGAATCAGTATAAGCCAGTACTTTTCGTAGATACACAGTATTTGCTTCAAGGTTAGGTTCTACCCATGTTGTAGTTCCTCCGGGCAGATAATCTGATATCGGCACACCGGATGAATCCGCAATACGATAGCTTGTTGCGTTTTCCACATCCGCCCAATGCCATGTTATATTCTGGGAAAGACTGCTGGCAGACAGGTTTCTTGTCCCAGAAGCAGAAAACTGAGTGGTCAATTTCTTCCACGCAACGCCATCGGGAATTGGTGAATTGTTTAGGACACTAGTCACATAATCAAAGACGCTGCCTATCTCCCACAAACCCATGAAACCACCTCTACGAACACAATGATTCGCAGGCATGGCAGTATGCCCCTCAAAATCATATAAGCAGTCGAATGGCCCGTAGGCAAATCCTGTTGTGGAAGATTCAGACAATCTTCGTTGAAATCCGCCAGAGCTTTCGGGAACAACATGATCCAATCCTAACAGGAGTGGATGAAGTGGATCGAGTATTGATACAAATGATTTTGAATATAGTGCCACAATCTTGTCATAAAATGAGTTTAATGTGCTCCAGAAACCAGCCTCAGAATTGCTTAAGTCATTTTGGATAGCCGGATCTAGGTGGCCGAAGTCACCTAGCCCACTTAAAACACCTTTTACATAAAGGTCCATGCTTGACAATTTATTAAGGTCGTTTGCTCCTTGGTGTGGAGTGGAAATTGTTATTATTTTTTTAACACTATTCCCGCACTGAACATTATTGGACCACGTTTCCTGCATAAATGCACGAGCAACTAACCCACCATTGGAGTGCGCAAGGATATATATTTCTTTGCTGTTTAAACCAAGTTCCTCGGCATAATCCCTGAGTTTTTGGCCAATTTCTTTGTCATTTATTGCGCCATATGGCAGCATCCCAGCTGCAGTTTCATAGCGAAAGATATAAAGCTTAAACTTCTTTGTCCAAAGCTGATACTCATTATTTTTGAAGAATGTTTTAAAATCTTCCCAAACCCAAGGGTAATCCTGATCTGCTGTAAGTTTCCCATTCTCACTTATAGTTTTCGTGCAAGAACCAGTTACACCACATATTCCATGGATAAGTATTAAAGGAATATCTCCATCTCCTAATGGCTCCCAAGTGTTAGTGTCTAATGCATCACACAGGAAAACTTGCCTATCGCCTGCCCGTTTGGAGCCGCAATAACTGTATGGGACCGCTTCTTGAGTAATGTTTATCTTAAAGGGATTGCCTTCTTTGACAAATTGCTGCCAATCGGCAGATAAGTAGGTTTGGTATTCTACAGTGTATGTTCCGGTTGATAGTTGTATTTTGAGTCCTCGGCCAGGGAAACTCATCACAGGTGTGGGTGAAAACAAGACGCCAGAACTATTTCTAAACCGAAAACGCACAATCTGGCTAGCATTGACAAATTTGGGATACAACGTGATTTGATAGGACCATATTGAATCACCAGAATTGACAATCTGTCCGGATGGTTTTCTGATTTCAATATCACTAAGTAAGGATGTGGCAGGAACGGTAAATCCATTTTCGCTATTAGCAATTTGAACCGTGTATTCTGCGACTGTCGACGCGTTTTGTCTGCCAATTTCCACGTAATATGTGTGTCCGACGGAGAACTGCCTACATAAATATTTATCATCAAAAGGACAAGTTATCAAAGAATTACCAGACGCAACCTTCCAACTACCTGAGATATGGGAGATGGGACTTAGCCCGAAATAGGGGTCTAGCTCTCTTACATCCAAAAGGTTAATGCTGGTTTGTGTCGGCGTCGGGGTTATGTTTATCGCCTTGGGAAGGATATCTCCAACTGAAAACTTGAACCAATGCGACTGCGTGTTCTGGCATATTTTATCTGGCACCCCCTGCGCATCAACAGATAGCTCTTTTGCATGGGAGATGTCGATATTACCAAACTGGTCGCAGTTACTCGAAGAGCCCCCGATAGTTACTTGAGATGAGTTGTTATTGTTTTGCTTATCGCTTTCTGAAAAGAAGCCCGTGCCATAGGACTGAGTAGGAGGATCGGCATAGGCGTGTATATAGTAGACGCCTGATTCTTTGACAGGAATGCTAAAAGTTGCAGTGGTTTGAACCGTCCCATTTGCGTTAAGCGGGGCAATTGGGAAATTAGGCGTTACGTTATTGCTAACCCATAAAAGTTGGGCGGATGCGTCCCAGGTCGGATTTGGGGAAATATATAATGCAACATTAACATATTGTCCCGTCAAAATTTGTGCGCCTGTCCGGTCAACCTTTACTGTGGCTGTAACGCTAGGCTGGCCTGAAATATAAGAACTGCTCAGCCCGCTTAGGGAGATGGTTAAATCCGGAAGACTGGGCGGGGGCGTATACTGAATATTGTAAGGAACTGTGTTGTCAAAGTTGCCTTGCAAGCTAAATACTTTTGCGTAAAATAGGCCGGCAGCTTTAGTTACAGTGGAAACGGATACGGACTGTCCTGTTGTCTGGGTTGCTGTTTGAGCCAAATGAATAGGTATGGCATTATAATTATCTGGTCCCAGTATTTCAACATCGTATTTACGCCCAGGTGGTGAAATTAGATCTAATTTAAGGGTAGTCCCCGCGCCCGCAGTAACTTTATACCAATGTGCATCTTGCGAGTTGGTGAGACACTGATCATTTATAGCGCTTGAGCCCATTGTGAACGCATTTGTTGTGCTCGTTCCTGCTATGCGTGAAAGGCATTGCGTGGCAGAATTACCAACAAATATGGTTCGCGTTGCGGAGATTGATTCATTGCCGCTAGTATCAACAGCTACCGCAGTCAAGGTATAGGTTTGGTTCTGGTATTGTGCGGTATCAAGTGTGTATGACCAGGTTACAGCTCCCGGCAATTCAGTTAATAAATTACCGTTAAGCATTATCTTTATCTTTGACAGGCCGACACTGTCAGCTGCTGTTCCGCTTATGGAACTCTGTCCCTGAACAGAGGCTCCATTGGTTGCGGGTACTGTTATAGCGATTGTTGGCACGACTGTGTCCATTTTAGCTGTATAGATTAAGGAGTAAGGGGTGGAGGCGTCCATAGTGCTATTCGGGCTGATAATTCTCACCATATAAGACCCGGAGGCTAATGCTGTGTGAGAAATCGTTTCCGCCAGGCCGGTGGCGTTTCTGGATGCTTTAATGAAAGAAGGAGGTGTGCCCCCGGGTGTGAACGGACCGAATAATTCAAGGTCATAATTTTTACCGGCAGGCACCGCAAGATCAAACTTTATGGGGCTACCTACTGCAGCATAAACTTGATACCAATCCTGGTCACTAGTGGTGGTTATGCACTGGTCACTCACTATCTTGATTATGTCTATTTGTTGTGCGCTGGCATATTCATCCGTGACATCGGTCTGACTACAGCCAGAACCAGATATCACGTTATTAACAACAATTTGCACTGATGTTGCCCTCGAATAATTATCAAAATCGGTAGCCCTAGCCGTAAGGATATGAGTTCCCTCGGATAATAGCAGAGTATTAAGACCAAAAGTCCATTGTCCTGTGCCAGATGCCGCGGCAAATGTTCCGGTATCAACCTGCACTTCTATTTTATACACGGCTTTGTCGTCATATGCGTTTCCAGAAATACTTATTGTGCCGAACAGTGGATTTGCTGGTGGAGTAATGGAAACACTGGGAGCGCCAGCTACGGCTGGGGTGACTACGACTGTGTTCCATGGCTGGCTATAATAATCGATGCCGTCGACTATAGCGTGAACGGTAAATTTATATGTACCGGCGGGAGGCGCAGTAAAAGTATCTGTTTGTGCGCGCAATCCGTTCGATTTTATGAGTGAGCTGCAGGAGGCGCTGGCCGGAGCGCAGTTTGATTGAGGGTTATGCTCCGGATCGGTCGGGTCCCAATGGATGTTGCTGTGCGTTATATTTACACCGTTTGAAATCGCCCAAGATGCGGATACTAACTGGCCACTTGTTAATTGCGAGGGCAATGAAGCTAGCGTAACCACGGGTGTAATAGCCGGATTTGTAACTTGAAAGGCCACAGGCACTGATGTGCCGCCGCCGGGATTTGGATTATATACAGTAACTTGTGCTGTGCCTGCCGAAACGATGTCGGATGCAGCTATGCTTGCCGATAATCCCACAACAAAAGTGTTGGCAGAATCGTAGATGGGTGTTGTGGTACGCATAGCGCCATTCCACTTTATCGTGGCGTTAGAGGCGAAAGTATCTCCGCTAAGTTTAAGAACAAAAGTGCCGCTTCCCGCCAGCCGGCTGGGCGGGTCAGAGACGAGCACCACAGGTAGGGGAGATTGAACATTAACTTGAGCCCACGGGGATTGCTGCCCGTTCGGATTAAGCACCGTCACGCTCCATTGTCCGGGATCGTTTCCGAACCGGGGAAAAGCAAGAAGTTGGGAGGACGAGTTAAAAGTGGCATCCCTGGGAAGACCTTCAGCTTGTCCAAGAAGCTTCCATTTAACCTTGGCGCCTGATTGAAAATTGGCACCATTTATTACAACCTGCTGCTGTGTATTTGATCCGACTATGGAGCCAGGAGATATTGATGAGATACTTGGTGTAGCTAGAACATTTACGGTCACGGGCACGCTGATGATGTCGTTGGCTGTGCTGCTTTGGCTGACGGCGCTGTAGTTGTCCACGATAACTTTCACGGTATAGCTGCCGGTGGTGGTGCCGGCCGGGATGGTGATGCTGCGGCTTTCGTTAGTGGATTGGCCGGCAGTCAGCGCTATGGTGGCGAACACCTGTTCAACTACCAGGACATTGCTGGCGTCCACGATCCGGACCTTGGTGTTGGTAGCGGCGGCATTGCCGGCGCCCTGGTTCCTGACAGTGTAGCTGACGGTTAACGCATTGCCGGCGGTGACCGGGTTGGGAGAGACGGTTTCACTTTGAGGGATAAGATCCGGCTGCGTAACGGCAATGGAACAAGGTGTTAACAAACTCATTAACCCAAGAAAGAGTAAGCACGTCAAGTTAGCAAAATGACGATTGCTATAAAAATTAAAGAAGGTTATTCTATGGAGCATATGCTTTAAACGTGCAAAGGGCTTTTTGCGGAGACTTGTAAAAGACTGTTATATATTTGCACCCAAAAAACCATTCACTTTTATAACAACACACTATTCGCCCGTCCGCAAAAAGCGGCAGCAGATTCATAGAAGTAAATTGTTCTGGACTAAAGCGATGCTGTGGAGTGTATTTACATTAAGAGTATAGCCCCCATAACCACTACTGTCAATACCACAAAAAGGGGACTAAAATTATAAAGAATATTATAAGAATCTATATGGTAGATTGTGTAAAACATAAGGTAGTTGACTTCCCCCCTGTGATTACCTGGAAGGGTATGTTTACGTAAAACATGGCATTTAGAAAAAATCGCTGCAGGTCGGCTGAAAAAGTTCCAGCGAGTTTCCCTTTTTGCTAAACTTTCCTCGGGAACTCTCCCTGATGAACGAACACTCTGGAACCTTTTCAGCTTGCCGGTGTCTAACAACCGTGGCCATGGGAGGCTGCGGTGGACTCTGAAGAGCTTTTTGAAAAATTTTCGCCCATGGTGTACAACCTGGCGCTGCGGCTGAGCGGCAATAAGGCCGACGCCCAGGATATAGCCCAGGACGCTTTCTTGAAGGCGGTGCGCGGGCTGGGGAATTTGCGCGAGCAGTCTTTCGCCGGCACTTGGCTGTACCGCATCACCATGAACGTCTGGAAGAACCGGGTGCGGAGCGAGAAGCGCAGATCTTTCTGGAAGACTTTCTCCCTGGGCCTGGGGGATGACGAAGACGAAAAACCCGCGCTCCAGGTGCAGGCCCCCGACGACCCGGTGGACGCGGCCATAGAGAAGCGGGACGAGAAAGCGGCGCTGGAAAAAGCGCTGGCGCAGCTGGACCCGGAAGACCGCGCCATGCTGGTGCTGCGCGAGATAGACGGCCGCTCCTACGCCGAGATAGCCGGCATCACGGACAAGCCGCTGGGCACGGTAAAATCGGGGATCTCCAGGGCGCGCGAAGCCCTGAGACTTAAAATGAGTGCGTTGATAGACAATGGAACATAATACCTGCAGGGAAAATCTTTCCGCCTACCTGGACGGAGAACTGCCGGCGCAGGAGAAGGCGCTTGTGGAAGCCCATCTCGCGGACTGCCCTGAGTGCCGCGCCATACTCGGCCAGCTCGGGACCGTCTCCGGCATTTTCAAGAAGCATGCCATGGAACCGGTGCCGCTTTCATTAAGGAAGGAAGTTCTGGACGGCCGGCCCGCCTCACGCCCCTGGCTCAAACCGGTGCTGGCCTTCTCCACCATCGCGGCCGGCGTACTGATAGTCCTGAACCTGGCCAAAAGCCCGGAGCAGACGTCTTTGACGATGATGTCCAAGGACAACTCTTTTGGATCGGAAGCGTTATCCATGGACGAGGCTGCCGCGCCGCAGCCTTCAGAAGACGCCGGCAGGTCGGTTCTGCGCGCCGGCGAGGCGATTCCCGCCGCCCCGGCCTCGGCCCCCGGCGGGCCCGCTGAAGAAGCCGGCCTTCCTCTGCCGGAATTGAACAAAGAGCGAGCAGAAAGAAAAGCGGCGGCGCCCGCCGTGGCCGCCTCGCGCGGCGCCTACGGGCAGGCTAAATACGCGCGCTTCCAGGGTTTAGCGGGAGCGGGCGGCGCAGGCGGAGCGGCTATGGCCGGCGCCAAGGATAAAACGGCCGGCTCCGTGTCGAAAAACATTTCTTACGGATCCTCTTCAGCGCTCACAGCGGGCAGCGGGAGAGCAAAAGCGGTCAGCTATGTGTTCAGGAATTACACCCGGGACGGCCGGGCCGCAGGTCGTTTCGAGAACCGGGGTAAACTTTATAGCGAGAGAGCCGCGGCCCAGCGCGCGCTGAAACCCTACTACAAAGCGCTGCTGGCCGCCGGGGCGGGAGCGGCCGGGGAGCTGACTATTACCGGGGTATACGGCTCCGACAGGTTCGGAACCTTCATTTTTTACTCCTCGGCCGGCCGGGCCTGGGGCTTTATAATTATGGCGGGAAAGTCCGTGACCTTCAAGAACGAACAACCGTTCGCTGAACAGTTCTGGGATGTTTTCGAAGCGGAAGGAAACGCGTACCTGCTGATAGACGTCGCGCGCGGCGGCAGTCACTCCTTCGAGTATTACCGCCTCGGCCCCGGGAAGCCTGAATTCTCCGGCGCCGCCCCTTATTGATCTAGTCCAGCTCGATGCGCCGCGACTCCCGAAGAAGATAGAAATAGTACCCCATATAATATCCCGCCAGGACGAAGAAGACCAGGAGGGTCACCGGGCTCTGGGAAACGGCGCTGAAGCCGCCGAACCTTCCGGCCCCGGCTCCGGGGAAGCCTGCCTGTCCGGAGGAGAAGGTCGAAGCGAGGCGGTAGAGGACCCGTCCGAGGAACAGGGCCGAGACCACCATGCCCGTATAGGTATGGGGGATGTAGCAGAGCTTGCCGGCCTGCTCCTCGAAGCGCGTATTCCGGGAGGCCCAGACCGCGAGCCCGGCCCCGATGCAAAGCCCGGCGGCGCTGGCCAGCGCGGCCGCGGGAGAAAATATCGCGCGGCCCAGCAGCACCGCGCTTACCACCGCGAACAGGCCGAGACGGAACTTCAGGCGCCCGCGCCTCAGGGGCTGGCGTCCGAAGTTGCGCCGGAAGCGGCGGTACATGAAGAACAGCACTATCCCGGAACTGACGGCGGTGCCTATCAGGTGGTCTATTTTTTCGATACTCCAGGTCATCTCTGTTCCTTCTTGAATTGCGCTGCTTTGGGCGCGGCGGCGCCGCGCTCAGGAGGGAGCCGTCAGGCGCTGAAGAGCCTCAGCGCCCGGCGTCGCAGAATTCTTTGGGTTCGGTGCCTTTAATAAAGGCTTCCAGGACCTTTTTCTTGCACGTGGGGAGGGCGAGCTTGCCGGTCTCCTGGTCCACGGTGACGAAGACTATGCCCTCGGGCACGGGGAAATCCCGGACCGGCTGGTCCTTCAGAACGGTTTCCATTATCTCGGTCCACCAGGGCACCACGGTGCCGCCGCCGGTCCAGTCCTTCAGCGGGATGGAGCCGTAATCGTCGTAGCCCATCCAGGCGCCTGCGGTGAGGTCCGGCGTCATGCCTATGAACCACATATCCTTCGAGTCCTGGCTGGTCCCGGTCTTGCCGGCGAGAGGCCGCTTGAGCCTTGAAGCGTAGGAGCCGGTGCCGCGCTGCACTACGCCCTTCATCATGTTCACGAGCACGTAGGAAAGCTGCGGGGAGAAGCTCTCGGTCTCTTCCGGCATGGATTCTTCGAGCACCCTGCCGGCGTTGTCCGTCACCTTGAGCACGCCGAACGGCACGGCGTGGATGCCGCCGTTGGCGAAAGTGGAGAAGGAGCTGGTCATTTCTATCGGGCTTACCAGCGAAGTGCCGAGGCCGATGGACGGCACGGCCTCGAGGTTGCGCTTGATCCCGGCGCGGTGCGCCACGTCCGCCACCAGCGTGGGCCCGACGCGGGTCACCAGGTAGATGGAAGAAAGGTTGCGCGAAAGCTCCAGCGCGCGGCGCATGGTGATGCGGCCCATGAACTTGTTGTCGAAGTCGTTCGGCACCCAGATCTTGAAATCCTTGTTGCCCACGAAGGGCTGGATGGCCATGTCGATGGAGTACTGGTCGGTGGCCCCTTCGAGCAGGCGCCAGTCCTTCCCGTCGTAATAATAGGCCATGGGGGAATCTTCCACCAGGCTGGCCGGGGTGTAGCCGTTCATCAGGGCGGCCATCCAGACCATCGGCTTGAAAGTGGAGCCCGCCTGGCGCGCGGCCTGCGTCACGCGGTTGAACTTGCTGTCGCGGTAATTGCGCCCGCCGATCATGGCCTTTATCGCGCCGGTTTTCGTGTCGAGGATCAGGAAAGCGCCCTGGAGCGGCGCGGACGAAACGGCCACTTCCCCTTCTTTGTCCTTGTCTTCGGCGGGGGCGGCGGCCTCCTGCGCCGCGCGGTTCTTGGCGGCGTCCTCGTCGTACTTGGCCAGGCTCTTCTCCATGATGTCCTCGGCCGGGATCTGCATGGCCAGGTCCAGCGTGGTATAGATCTTCATGCCGCCCTTCCACAACTGCGCCACGCCGTATTTAGGCTCGAGCTGCTGGCGCACGTATTCCACGAAGTAAGCCGCGTGGCTGGCGAACAGCGTGGATTTTTCCGTCGGGATGGATTCCAGGGCCGCGGCCTCGGCCTCCTTGGCGGTTATAAAATTCTCGGCCCTCATGCGCTGCAGCACCAGGCTGCGGCGCTGCTTCGCCCTCTCGGGGCTGCTGAACGGGGAGAAGCGCTCCGGCGAAGGGATGAGCCCGGTGAGCAGGGCGCACTCGCCCAGCGTCATCTCGGAAACGTCCTTGCCGAAATAAAGCTTGGAGGCCGACTGCACCCCGTACACGCCGTTGCCCAGGTAGATCTGGTTGAGGTACAGCGCGAGTATTTCCTGCTTCGAGAAATTGCGCTCTATCTGCAGGGCCAACACCATCTCCTTGATCTTGCGGGTTATCGTCTTTTCCGGCTTCAGGAAGATCAGCTTGGAAAGCTGCTGGGTAAGCGTCGAGCCGCCCTGGGCGCTGCGACGGTGCAGGACGTCGCGCAGCAGCGCGCGCGCGATGCCGCGGGGCGAGATGCCCCAGTGCCGGAAGAAGTTCTGGTCCTCCATCGCGATAACGGCGTTCTGCATGTCCACCGGGATCTTGCTGAGCGGCAGGATGGCGCGTTTCTCCACCGAGAATTCCGCTATGACCTGGTTGTTGATATCGTAAACGTAGGTGGTAAGCGAAGGCGTATACTCGTCGAGCTTGTCGATGGAGGGAATGTCGGAAAGTATCTTGCGCATCAGCACGGCGGAGACCAGTATCCCCGCGGCGGAAAGGATGCCTATCAGGTAAACGGCTTTAAGGACCAGGGCCCGGGCCGAGAGGCTGTCCAGGTAGTCCAGGAAATTGCGGATAAAACCCATACGGTAATTATATCACATGAATTACGGCGCGCTTAAACGTATGATGCGCCGGCCCGACTCCGTGAAAATCCGCGGGGGGCTTGTAACGGGACCTCTTTATTTATATTCTGTATGCAACCATATGAAGTACAGGTATTTTTTGATCTTTGCGTTTTGCGCCGCGGCCGCCGCTTTCACCGCGGGCTGCGATATTCCCCTCGGAACTCCCGAAGAACGCATGTTCAAAGCCGCTAAGAACGACTATGAACGCAACATGACCAAGCTGCTGAACGCAGGAATGTCCCCGGACATAACGGACTCGGCCGGCTGGACGCCCCTGATGTGGGCCGCCGCGAAAGACAACCTGGACACCCTCAAGCTGCTGGTCTCCCGCGGCGCCGACATAAACCGCCGGAACAACAGGGGCGAGACCGCCCTGCATATAGCCGCTCGCTGGAGCCGCCTCGACACCGTGCGCTACCTTATCTCCATCGGGGCCCGCCCGGAAAGCCTGGACCGGCTGGGCTGGCCCCCGCTGATGTGGGCCGCAATGCAGGGACGGACGGAAGTGGTAAGAGCCCTCGCCGAAAGCGGGGCCAACATGGAATTCAGGGACACCAACGGCAATACCGCGCTTATGATGGCCGCCAACCGCGGCAGGACGGCGACCGTACAGCTCATGCTCGAGCTGGGGGCCAACCGGTTCAAGACGAACAAGGCCGGCCAGACCGCTGCGGACGTCGCCCGGGAGAGCAAATACATGGAGCTCGCCGACCTCATCGACGGCGGCGCGGGAAAGCCCGCTCCCGCCAAACCCCCGGCGAAGCAGAAAAAGGATTTATGAAAAAAGGTTTCACGCTGATCGAGATCATGATCGTAGTGGCTATCGTAGCGATACTGGCCGCCGTCGCCTTGCCCCGCTTCGCCGGCCTGCTGAATAAAAGCAAAGAAGGCTCCACCCGCGAAGGCCTTTCCGCCGTCCGCTCGGCCCTCCACATTTATTACGGCGACAACATGTGCTACCCCTACGACGACCTGGCCGCCCTTGTGGAGAACGGGCGCTATATAAACCAGCTGCCCCTGGCGAAGCTGCCGGGCACCGGCCACATGGACAGCCGGAACATTACCGTCGGGGCCAGCACGGCCGCGGCGCTGACCGACACGGGAGGCTGGGCCTATATCAACGACCCAAGCTCTTCGTACTACGGGACTCTGTTCGTGAACTGTTCCCATGCCGACATCGCCGGCGCGGCCTGGAACGGCCAATAGAGCCTCGCCTAAATATGGGCGCCGCCTCACCTCATATCAGACGCCTGGACCGGAACAGGCTGGAGATCCTCCCCTCCTTCAAACAGGGGATGAACGCCTCCGTTATAATCTACGCCGACGCCGAAATAGAAAAAGACATCGAGGAAGGCGCCCTGGACCAGGCCGCCAATACCGCCACCCTGCCGGGGCTGGCGGGCCATGCCCTGGCCATGCCGGACATCCACACCGGCTACGGCTTCCCCATCGGCGGCGTTGCGGCTTTCGACGCGGAGAAAGGCGTCATCTCTCCCGGCGGCGTAGGCTACGACATAAACTGCGGCGTGCGCCTGCTGACCTCCTCCCTGGAAAAGAAAGATATAGAAACGAAACTGGAGGCCCTGGCGGCCGGGCTTTACGCCGGGATACCGGCGGGATTAGGCGCCGGCGGCGGACTGCGGGTGGGCAGGCGGGACTGGGAAGCGCCCCTTATACAGGGCGCGGCCTGGGCCGTCAAACAAGGCCTGGGCAGGCCCGAGGACCTTGCGGCGGCGGAGTCGGGCGGCGCCCTGGGCGGCGCGAACCCGCACGCCATCAGCAAACACGCCCTGGAGCGCGGCAGCGACCAGCTCGGAACCCTGGGTTCGGGGAACCATTTCCTCGAAGTGCAGGAAGTCGTCGAGATCTTCGACGAGGAGACCGCGCGCGCTTTCGGCATTTTCAAAGGCCAGATCACGGTAATGCTGCATACCGGCTCGCGCGGCCTGGGCCACCAGGTCTGCGCGGATTTCATCGAGGTGATGAAGACGGCGTCCCGGCGCTACGGGATAGCCCTGGCCGACCCGCAGCTGGCCGCGGCCCCTTTCCGCAGCACCGAGGGCCAGGACTATTTCGGGGCTATGCAGGCCGCGGCCAACTACGCCTGGGCCAACCGCCAGGTCCTGACCGGGCTCACGCGCGACATCTTCTCCTCCGTCTTCGGCCTTGGCGAAAAAACGCTCGCTATGGACCTGGTTTACGACGTGGCGCATAATATCGCCAAGCTGGAAGAGCATGAGATCGGCGGAAAAATTATCAAGGTGGTGGTGCACCGCAAAGGAGCCACGCGCGCCTTCGGCCCCGGCCACCCGGAACTGCCCCCGGCCTACGCCCTGACGGGGCAGCCGGTCATAATTCCCGGAGATATGGGCCGGGCCTCCTACCTGCTGGCCGGCGAGCGTAAATCCATGACCGAGACCTTCGGCTCCGCCTGCCACGGCGCGGGCCGGCTGCTGTCCCGCCACGAAGCCAAGCGGCGCGCGCGCGGGCGCAACATCGAGGAGGAGCTGGCGGCGAAAGGCGTCTGGGTGCGTTCTTCCGGGCATGAGACCCTGGCCGAGGAAATGCCCGAAGCCTACAAGGACGTGGCCGCCGTGGTCAACGTCGTGGCCAGCGCCGGCCTGGCCCGCAAAGTGGCCAGGTTCAAACCGCTGATCGTGATAAAAGGATAGCTTTCGCTCTCCGGCAATATGAAAACCTACCACTTTTTCCCCGTCTTCATAATCCTGGTCTCTTCCTACGTAGGCCTGCATTTTTATGCCGCCCGGTGGCTGGCCAGAAGCTTCGGCCTGGGGCTGACCCCGGCGTACTGGCTGCGGATGGCCCTGCTCGCCGTCGCTTTCCTGTCCCCCTTCACGATGTTCCTCAAGCGCTTCCACCACGGCCCGGCGCTGGAAGCCCTCTACACGGCGGGCTACGCCTGGATGGGAATAATAATGCTGGCGGCTTTCATCTTCGCGGTTTCCGACCTGGCCGCCCTCGGCCTGCGCCGCGCGGCCTGGTTCCAGCCGCAGCTTCTCGCCAATATCACCCTCTCCCTGCTGGCAGTCATACTGGCCTGGAGCGTCTACCAGGGCCGGAAGGTCCCCGTCATAAAAGAGATAACCGTACCTTTCAAGAACCTCCCCCCCGCGCTCGAAGGCTTCAGGATCGCACAGATCTCCGATATGCACGTGGACTCTACCTGGAAGCTGCGCCAGTTCTCGGGCATAGTGGACGAGATCAACGCCGCCAAGCCCGACCTGGTCCTGGTCACCGGGGACCTGATAGACCCCGGCATAACCTGCGCTTCCACCCTGCACGAACTGACCGGCAAAATTAAAAGCCGGCTGGGCCTTTTCGGTTCGCTGGGGAACCATGAATACTATTACGGCCTGGAACGCTCCATGGCCTGCTATAAAGACTTCGGCATAAAACTCCTCCACAACGAGTCCGCGGACCTGGACGGCCTGCGGCTGATAGGCCTGGGGGACATCCACACCGAACACCTCTCCGAGCAGAACGTGGCCGCCATACTCAAAAAGGCCGGGGACCGCAAATTCACCATCCTGATGTCCCATCAGCCCGTATTCTACAAGACCATAGCCGGGGCCGGCGACTACCTGGTCCTTTCGGGGCATACCCATAAAGGCCAGATCTTCCCCTTCCACATCTTCGTGAAGCTGTTCTACCCGTATTTCTACGGCCTGTACCATTTAAACAACAGCGCTTTTTACGTCACCTCCGGGGCCGGGACCTGGGGGCCCGCGCTGCGCTGGCTGGCGCCCTCCGAAGTCCCTGTCATTACATTAACGAACGCGAAGTAGGCCCAAAGGGCCTATGAGAACGTGGTCTATTTAACTCCGGGCCCATGGGCCCCCGGAACCTTGTTGTTCCGGCTCCTTCACGCTAAACTATAGGTGTAGAAGGACAAGGAGGAAGTTAATGAACGTGACTTTCAAGAACCTGACGCTTACCACGGTGCTCTTATCCCTTTCAGTTTCGACCTACGCCTCGACAGGCGCCGCCGACACAGCCGTTAAAGGCGACCGCTCCGCTTTATCCTTCCTTGCGCAAGCGCTGGATACAAAGAACGATACCAGGGCGCGCTGCTCGGCGATCAAGTCGCTGACGGCTATGAACGACAGATCTTCGGCCATGGAGATGGCCGGCCTGCTGAGCGACAGGGACGAGGACGTGCGCAGCTGCGCCATCCGCGCCGCCGGCGAATCCAAGAACGAATTAGCCGCCGATGTCCTGCTTTCGAACGTGGAAAGCTACCAGACCCGGACCAAATCGCGGGGCCCCTACGAAGTTGACCTCAAGGCCCGCATAAAAGCTATCGACTCCATCTGGGCGCTGGGCGAGATAGGGAGCCCGAAGGTTACCGAGAAGCTCCTGAAATATTACGCCGAGTCCGATACCATAGTAAGGATCAACATAGCGATCAGCGCGGGAAAGACGAAGGCCGATTTCACCAATAAGTTCCTTTATTCCCTGGCCGGCGACGCGCAGGAGACCTCGGTGGTGCGCGCCGCGGCTTACGAAATGCTGGAAGCGAACAAAGCCCCCGCCCCGGCCTCCGAAGTATCGGCGGCCCAGGGCATGGAGAAAGGCGACCTGATCTATACCGGCGGCATCTTCGGCGTCCCCCAGGACTGGATAGGCGACATGCCCGTAGGCCACGCCGGGATCTTCGGCGGGACGGAAGTGCGCGGCGGGAAAATGGTGGTGGTTATCTACGACTGCGTTCCGGACAATTTCAAACCCATAGGCGGCGTGCGCAAGGTGTTCTCGTTCACGAACTTCACTCACCACAATATGTACGCTTTCTACGGCAACCGCGTCAGCGGCGTCCGCCCCACCGAGGCCCAGCGCGAGCGGATAATCAAGGCGGCTGCGGCGAAGATCGGCCACCACTATAGCGACTCTCATTTCTCGCAGAAGGGTCCTGAGGATTTCGACTGCGTGGGTTATACCGAATACGCCTACGAGGCGGCCGGCCTGAACCCCACCCCCGACGACCAGGAGACCGGCTGGGGCTGGCCTCTGACCCCGGCCGAGCAGTACGCCGCGACCACGGCCAACACGCACCGCGCGAGCCCCATAATAATGCCCAACAACGGGCTCATAGTTCCTCCGCAGGGCATAATAGTCCCGTACCAGGGCATAATCCAGGGCTTCAACGGCCTGATGGGCGCCTACGGCATGAAAGGCCAGGCCGAACTCCCCCAGGTCAACACCACGATCCAACCCGAAGCAGTGAACTAAAAGTTATCCCGCAGATAAGAACGCCCCCATCTCCCGGGGGCGTTTTTATTTTAAAAGAGAAAAGACCGCGAGATGCGAAGGGTTCGGGGGCCTACCGCAGGGGCCAGAACGCAAAACCGGCGTCGCGCACACCGTGCGCGCGCCTGCATCTCTCGGACTCGGCGCTTACGCAAGCCTCGTCCTCCGAGGAGCTTTTGCTAACCTGGCCCCTGC
>Ga0208789_1000289_pt1 | contig 58498 bp, 57 predicted proteins | sample Methanotroph_Enr_FD_187368 | JGI IMG/M metagenome (GOLD analysis project Ga0208789, IMG submission 187368) | Enriched soil microbial communities from Old Woman Creek wetland in Ohio, USA - Methanotroph_Enrichment_5 (SPAdes) (version 2) | ecosystem: Environmental > Terrestrial > Soil > Wetlands... | reverse complement strand
TCTCAGGGGTTATATGCGCTACGCGATGGATGGATCAAGCTTCATCATTCCAAGTGAAACGCCCTGTGCGGACCCGCATGCAGGGTGTTGTGGGGGCTGAGGGTTAGAGACCCTCGGCTACCCGATTATGTTGCCTACGAACCCTATACATTAATCCAGAAACTCCGCAGGTATAGTTTTGACAAATTCTGTTGCGCGCCCAATTAATTGATTCCACTCTTTTTCAGGCTTACTAATAATTCCATTATTAACAAGCTCTTGTTCGCATAAATCTTCAAGAACCCATATTGCCCTTTTTTCCTCTTCGGTAAACATGTTGCTTATCGGTGAGCCTGAAAGTTTGTTAGACAAAATATCCCAAACTATTAGCAAATGGCCGACTGACAATTTTATAGATGCTTCTTTGGTTAGATCTTCGTCCGACATATTCGAGGTTTCCTGACTAGGACACATAACGTTTGAATTCAACGACCTGTGCGGCTTTTCGCGCAGGTCCGGTGGAATGATGGGTTGGGCATCAGCCGAAGTGCTCCGCAGCGAAGCCCTGAACAAACAGGAGCATCATTTGAACCTGCTCCTTGTTGTACTCATCGAACTCTCCGTGAGCAGCCTTATTACGAATATGCGCCCACGACGTAATTTGCTTCTGGACCAGTTTGGAATAGACTTCTTGTTTCGAAAGCGCGACATTCAGCGGCTCGATTGTTAACGGTTGGCCTGTGCTTTGCGTAATGGGAATTCCGTTCGCATCTGCGAGCTTGCGAAGGCTATCCTCAAGCACGCTGCCAATGATTACGGCCGCTGCATCTTTGTAGCCCCCATTGAGAAGATACTCGCCCATTTCGATGAAATCGGCAAAGACATCTGCCTGCACAAGTGCTTTGAACTGAATAAGAAACCCGTTATCGAGATCGTGCTTGATGGCCCTTGCCACACCGACCATTTGCGAAAAATGAGAATTCCACTCGCTATGGAGGTAGTAGAAGTTATCTGTTGAAAGTGCAGAATAGTATGACTCGAAGTGCTGGCTAGACTCGCCGTACAGTCTGCGAATTAGCTGTCCTAGACGGGTCACCCAGGTTGTGACCGCAATAAGGTTCTCTCCATCAATCGAGTTGCTTGATGATTGAATCGTGCGAAGGAGAGTCACGCCAGAATTGGCAAGGTCGTCAACCTCAGTTTGAATTTTCTTGTCGAGTCGAGTCATAGCGATTCCTGTGATGCCTAACTAATATTAAACATCCTAATAAACGTAAAACATTGCGTCATGGGTTTGCCTAATAAAGTATAAAAATTTAAATTCATTGTTATTTCAGTCTGTTGTGTAAATTTAGTCCGTCCTAAATTAAACTCAGGTTGCGCCACATAAAAACACAACGGAAAAGGATAATAAACTTAAACACTAGATGCCGCAAACCTTCGATGTCGCAATCAATCCTCAACATGCTCAATACGCAAATAACTCTCCGATTGCATATCAATCAACCTCGACGCGGTCCGCTCAAACTCAAACGAACCTTCGCCTGAGGTGTAAAGTTCCTGAGCCGGTACTTCGGCGGTGCAGATCAGTTTAACTTTATGCTCGTACAGCGCATCGATCAGCGTGACGAAACGTTTGGCTTCGTTGCATTTTTCCCGAGTCAGTTTCGGAATATCAGCCAGAATCACGATGTCGAAGCGGTTGCCGATTTCCAGGTAATCGGCAGGGCCTAAGGCGTGCATGCACAGCTCGTCAAACGAGGTGAGGACGACGTTGCCGTGCACAGCAGACAACATGACTTTTCTGCCGAGTACTTCCAGAAAGCCCGGTTTCAGCGGGGCGAAATTAGTCAATTCGTTATAACTTTGCCGTATGAAGTCGGCAGCCCGTTCATCCAGCGGATAATAATAAATGGTCTTCAACGCGTGCAAATGGCTGAGCCGGTAATCCTGGTCTGCAACCAGTTCTATGACTTTGGCTTTTTCTTGCAGCAGTCCGACAAAAGGCAGGAACAGGTCCCGTTGCAGGCCGTCATGATAGAGTTCGTTGGGATGACAGTTGGAGGTGATTACGACGACAATGCCCAATTCGAACAGTCTGCGGAATAGCCTTACCAAAATCATCGCATCGGCGATGTCGGAAACATGGAATTCGTCGAAGCAAAGCAGCAGTTCGGATTCCCTGATATGTTTTGCCAATGCCGCAATCGCATCGGTATTGTTTTGCCTGCGCCATTGGTGGACGAAGGCGTGGACTTCCAGCATGAAGGCGTGGAAATGCACCCGCCGTTTTTGGCGGATCGAACAGGCATCAAAAAATAAATCCATCAACATCGACTTGCCGCGGCCTACGTTGCCGAAGATGTACAGGCTTTGGAAATTGGCCGGTTTGGGTATGAAGAGTTTATGTAGGAGTGGCTTTTGGTTGTATGCGTCAGCTGCGATTAAGTTGTCGAGCAAGGTTTGCAGGTGGTGTAGGGCGGTGATTTGCGCTGGTTCGTATTGGATGTGGCCTTGGGCTACCAGGTCGTTGTATTGCTTTTCCAGCAAGAGGGAGGTGTTTTGCGACGGTTCGACGAGTGTTCGTTGGGAGGTTTTTTTTAGCATAGTTGCTTTTGTAGGAGAGATAGATATTCTCTAGCGAGGGGAGGAAAGTCAGGGTAACAACGTAGCTCGTCATCCCGGCAGGGAATGCCGGGATCCAGCTGCCATGGATGGCAATCCCAAATCAGTCGACAAATCTTGCCACAAGGGATTGCTAAGTTCGATCAACCGTTTTTTAGCTACGCGAGACCAATTTTTAAGTTGTTTTTCCCGCAAAATGGCACTTTCCATTTGTCCATGCACTTCGTACCAGACTAAATCGGATATGTTGTAACGCTGGGTAAATCCGGGGATTAGTTTTTGACGGTGCTGATAGATGCGCCCGATAAGATTGGATGTGACTCCAATATAAAGCGTTCCGTTAGGGCGGCTGGCAAGAATGTAAACACAGGGTTGTTTTTCCATACGCTCACTCCGGCACGTCCCTGTGTTCTGGTTCCCGGCAATCCCTGCCGGGATGACGATAATACAATTTATGCGATAACTATAAATGCTCGATAAACATACGGTTGCTCCCCTATGTTCACTTTAGCACATCCCTGTATCCTGATTCCCGGCACAAATTCATTTGCATTGAGCCAAAGCATGCCGGGCAGGATAGCCCGACATGAGTCCCTGCCGACACGACGTCGATACGAATTGTGCGATACCTCGGAGTCCCACTTTAATAACCCAGAAGTTTAACTCTATGCGCGGCCGCCAGTTTTTTTCCTATAACTATCCATCCGGTCAAAGTTCAAATAACGATAGGTGTCCTCAGCGGTTTCATTGATCTGACTTACATAGTGCATATATTCGTCAAAAGTCGGAATCTTGCCCAACAGCGAACACACCGCCGCCAGCTCAGCCGATGACAAATACACATTAGCGCCATTGCCCAAACGGTTCGGGAAGTTGCGCGTCGAGGTCGAAACCACGGTAGTGTTTTCGCCAACCCGCGCCTGATTACCCATGCATAACGAACAGCCCGGCATTTCGGTGCGCGCGCCGGCTTTACCGAAGGTGCTGTAATAACCTTCTTCGGTCAATTGGGTTTGATCCATTTTGGTCGGCGGCGCGACCCATAAGCGGGTCGGCAATTCGCCGGCCTGTTTTTCCAGCAATTTTCCGGCGGCGCGGAAGTGGCCGATGTTGGTCATGCAGGAACCCAGAAACACTTCGTCGATTTTAGTCCCGGCCACGGCGGACAGCGGTTTTATGTCGTCGGGGTCGTTCGGGCAGGCCAGTAACGGTTCCTTGATTTCAGTCATGTCGATTTCGATGATTTCAAAATATTCCGCATCGGCATCCGGCTCCAGCAATACCGGGTTAGCAAGCCAGTCTTCCATGGCTTTGATCCTGCGCTCAATGGTGCGCACATCGCCGTAACCTTCGGCTATCATCCATTTCAGCAGGGTGATGTTTGAATTCAAATATTCGCGGATCGGCGCTTCATTCAAGCGCACCGTGCAACCGCCGGCGGATCGTTCCGCCGATGCGTCGGATAATTCAAAAGCTTGCTCGACTTTTAAGTCCGGCAAGCCTTCGATTTCCAGGATGCGGCCTGAAAACACGTTCTTTTTTCCTTGTTTTTCAACGGTCAGCAAGCCGCGTTGTATCGCCGCATAAGGAATCGCATTGACCAGATCGCGCAAGGTGATGCCCGGCTGCATTTCGCCTTTAAAGCGGACCAGCACCGATTCGGGCATATCCAGCGGCATCACGCCGGTCGCAGCGGCAAACGCAACTAAGCCGGAACCGGCAGGGAATGAAATGCCGATAGGGAAGCGGGTATGCGAATCGCCGCCGGTGCCGACCGTATCCGGCAACAGCATTCGGTTCAGCCAGGAATGGATAATACCGTCGCCGGGACGTAGCGATACGCCGCCGCGATTCATGATGAAGTCCGGTAGTGTATGCTGCATGGTCACATCGACCGGCTTCGGGTAGGCTGCGGTATGGCAGAACGATTGCATGACTAGATCGGCTGAAAAGCCCAGGCAAGCCAAATCTTTCAATTCGTCGCGGGTCATCGGTCCGGTGGTGTCCTGTGAGCCGACGGTGGTCATGCGCGGTTCGCAATAAGTATTCGGACGAACGCCGGCAACGCCGCAAGCTTGACCGACCATTTTTTGCGCCAGTGTATAACCTTTGCCGCTGTCTTCGGCATCAACCGGACGGCAAAAAACCGTGGATGCCGAAAGCCCCAGCGCCTTACGGGCACGGTCGGTCAAACCACGGCCGATGATTAACGGAATACGGCCGCCGGCGCGTACTTCATCCAGGATTACATCGGTTTTCAGTTCGAATTTGCAGATCAGCTCGCCGTTGTCATGCCTTTTAGCTTCGCCGGCATACGGATAAATGTCGATCGCATCGCCCATTGCCATGTTCGTCACATCGCATTCGAAGGGTAGGGCGCCTGAATCTTCCATCGTGTTGAAGAAGATCGGCGCGATCTTGCCGCCGATACAAACGCCGCCTTCACGCTTGTTCGGAATGTATGGAATATCGTTGCCCATGAACCACAGCACGGAATTGGTCGCCGATTTGCGCGAAGAGCCGGTACCGACCACGTCGCCGACATAAGCCACCGGAAAGCCTTTTTGCTTCAGTTCGGCGATTTGCTGCTCGGCGTTGGTAATGCCTTCGCGCGGCATTTTTAGCATGGCTTTGGCATGCAGCGGAATGTCGGGGCGCGACCAAGCATCGGGAGCCGGCGACAGATCGTCGGTATTGGTTTCGCCGGTGACTTTAAATACGGTGACCGTCAGTTTTTCCGGCACCTTGGGTTTGCTGGTGAACCATTCGGCTTCCGCCCAGGAATTAATCACCTGTTTAGCGAATGAGTTCCCGGCATCGGCTTTTTCCTGTACATCGTGGAAAGCATCGAATATCAGCAAGGTATGGGATAGCGCTTTGGCCGCAATCGGGGCCATCGCTTCGTTATCGAGTAAGTCGATTAACGGTGCGATGTTGTAGCCGCCCAGCATGGTGCCCAGCAGTTCGGTGGCGCGTGCCGCATCCAGGATCGGCGAACCGGCTTCGCCTTTGGCGATGGCCGCCAGGAATCCCGCTTTAACATAAGCCGCTTCGTCAACGCCGGCAGGAATGCGGTTAGCCAGCAGGTCGAGGATGAATTGCTCTTCTCCTGCGGGCGGTTGTTTAATCAGCTCAACCAAAGCGGCGGCTTGTTCAGCATCAAGCGGCTTCGGAACGATGCTTTCGGCGGCGCGTTCCGCTACGTGTTTACGGTATTGTTCTAGCATGGATAAGTTCCTGGAAATGTAAGAATTTAAGTTGGTTTGTTGAGAGGTCTTATCGTTCCCACGCTCCGGAGACTGTGAAAGTATTATCAAAATGAGTTTAAAAACCTATTCACCACGAAGACACGAAGGACACGAAGTTTTCAATGCATTGAGTTTAAACAGTTATTTTTCTTCGTGATCTCGGCAACTGCTCCTGCGTCGCCTAAAGCGCCTACTGTTGGTGCTCTACCTCCTGCATCCTTGCAGTCGTTCGTGCCTTCGTGGTGAATGCTTTTGCTTTTGTTCTAAAACGAATACTTTCACAGTCTCTCCGGCGTGGGAACGATAAGAATATGAGGGATTATAAATTGCAGGCGCGTATCTTGCTTAGCTAGGCGACTTTTGATGTTAACGCCAATGTTTCATGATCAATTTCTTGTAATGCTTTTTGAATATGGTTTATTTCATTTTCTTCAAAAAGAGCTTCTCCGCATTGCGTACATACCCAAGCCGGAACTGATTCCCACGAAATATGATAGCCGTTTCGGTCCGCACTAAATGGTGCATTACCTTTTATCATTCGGCCTTTACAATGAAAACATTCCATCTTATCTCCTAACTTTAAAATCTGATGACCATTGATCGGGTGCCGGTATATATGCCGTAATTACTGCCAGATATTCGGCTCTAGGTGCGCAGACAACATGTATGATGCGCCCTTCTTTTGTATGAAAAACCAAGCAGCTTTGCCCTCTTTGGTCGTCTTGATATTCTTCAATTATTTCACCAAACAATACAGCGTCTCTTACTTCTTCCGTAGAAATCATTCTGTCCGGCCGCGACATTTGTTTAACCGCATGAGGCAAGAACAGTATTTTTTTGTTTGCCGATGAAATTATTCTTTGCTTCATGCGTTGTTTTTCAATGGAGGCTATAGGCTAATGTTTGAAGTTGTAGTATGCACCGCGTACCCTTTCTAACCTTGTCGTGTTAGACATCAAGGCTATAGAGCTGATCTTCAAGATCAGCAATCTTTTCCAGAAGGTGAGAGTTTGTAATATCTTCAACTCGTTCGTCAATTTTTTGCCACCATTGATCGGCACCATTAAATTTGGGACCTTGTTTATTTAGTTTTGGCTCAATGCCAAGAATAAGTACACCTTCGATATCATTAAGTGTTTCGGAGGGGCCGTAAATTGTTTGTTTCGAGTTTTGTGTTGGAGATAGGGTGCCGTCGTCGTTTACTTCAAATAAACCGAACCAACTAAAATATTCCCATCTATTCCAAAGATGGTTTCGGGTGTGATCTTTAAGACGTCCAAAGAGAGATTTTTTACCGCTTGCTTGACCCACATAAACAGGACTCATATTTTTGTCGTATAGGATGTAAACACCAGTTTGAGCTCGAAAGTCCGCTTCAATTTTTCCTAATGAACCTTTTAGATGCCCCGACACACCGGAATATCCCCAAAATATATATTTTCTTTCCCAGAGCAAACCGTAATTTTTAATAGCCAACATAGTGTAGATTCCATTGTGAGCTGTGCATAATTGGTGTGCTGCATAACTTGAAGCATAATCAGACCCAATTGCCATATAAAAATTAAAATTATCTAACTCTGTTGTTTAAGTTCGTACGGACAAAAAAGCCTATACATACGAATTAAACAACATTGCAAGTTGAGCGAGAACTTACTTCATAGCTTCAACGATGGCATTACCCATTTCAATGGTTCCGCATTTCGATTGCGGATTGAGGTCCGGCGTAACAAACTTGCCTTCATTAACCACTTTTTCAACGGCTGTTTGAATTTTTTCTGCCGCGTCATGTTCGCCGAGATGATGCAACATCATGACGCCGGCCATGATCACAGCGGTAGGATTAGCCAGGTTTTTTCCGGCAATATCCGGCGCGCTGCCGTGTACCGCTTCAAACAATGCCGCATCCTTGCCGATATTGGCGCCGGGAATCAAGCCCAGGCCGCCAACCAGGCCCGCAGTCAAATCGGACAATATATCGCCGAACATGTTAGTACAAACAATCACGTCGAATTGAGTCGGGTCCATCACCATGTGCATACAGGCTGCATCGATGATTTTTTCGTCAAATTGAATATCGGGATATTTCGGCGCGATTTCCCTGGCGACGTCCAGGAACAAGCCTTGGGTATATTTCAAAATATTGGCTTTATGGCAAACGGTGACTTTTTTGCGGTTGTTGTCCCGTGCGTATTTAAAGGCATACTCGATAATTCTTTCCGAGCCGGCCCTGGTGACTACGGCCAGGCTTTCAGCGATGTCTTTTTTAGGGGTCAGGTAATGTTCGAGTCCGGCGTAGAGTCCTTCGGTGTTTTCCCGGACGATAACGATATCGACATTATCGAAACGGGTTTTTACGCCCGCCCAGTTGGTGGCAGGACGCACATTGGCATACAGATCGTATTTTTGCCGCAACGCCACGTTAATGCTTCTAAAACCGGTGCCGCCGACAACGGTGGTCAACGGGCCTTTAAACGCCAGGCGGGTTTTGTCTATTGAAGCCATGGTCTCATCCGGCAGCGGCGTGCCGAATTGTTCATAGGCGGCCAAACCGGCATAGGCTTCTTCCCACTGAATTTTCACGCCGGAAGCGTCAATAACTTTAACAGCCTCATCCATGATCGATGGGCCGATACCATCACCTTTTATCAACGTAACTGCGTGCATTCATTTCTCCAGAAGTTAAAAGACAGGCTTTCGATTTAAGCAGGCCATAATTCGATAGAAGCTCCACGAACGCTCTAACCGGCTTAAAGCGGGTAGCCAAAAACGGGCTATTATAGTGCTTTTGGCAGGTTTTTAGCCAGTTGCAGTGGCTAAAAGCTATCGGGGAAAGTTGGCTCGGTATACGAGGGCGTGCTATGCACACCTTGGTTTCCAAGGAGCGCCCTACGGCGGATCAAATATCCCGCGCCGCCGCAATTACCGCTTGCCCTAACGCCAAACCGCCGTCGTTCATCGGATAACGTTGCGGCGACAGCACGGTTTTGCCGTATTGCTGCAATTGCTGCGTCACTCCTTCCAGCAGCAGCCGGTTTTGAAATACGCCGCCGCTGAGCACGATGCTGTCGATGCCGGTTTGCAGGCTAAGTTCGACCAGGAGTTCGACGGTCGCGCTAATCAAACTGCGGTGGATGCGGGCGGCAATCCGCGCTTTATCGATGCCGTGCTTAAGATCGCTCAGCACCGCTTGCCATAATCCTTGCCAGTCTAATACCGACGAGTCACCGTTGCGGGCAATCGACCAAGCTTGAGGGTAGGGCTGTTCGATAGCAAATAGCGGCGTTGCCAGGATTTCCAGCGCAATCGCGGCTTGGCCTTCGTAATGAACGTGTTCGCTGTGCAAACCGAGCGCGGCGGCGAAAGCATCGAACCAGCGGCCGCAGGAAGTGCAGGGCGGCGAGTTGAGATTTTTAAATATCATCGTCGCCAGCATTGGCAGCGGTTTGTTGTTCAGCAAGTTGACGATGTCCAGCCCGGCATAATCCTGTTGCAGCGTTTGCCAATCGAAATAATGCAGGAGTTGCGCATAAGTGTTGCGCCAGGGTTCGCGCATGGCCTGGGTGCCGCCGGGTAAGGCGACAGGCTGGAAATGGCCGAGCCGGGTGTAGCCTTTATAATCGCCCAACAGAAACTCGCCGCCCCATAATGCGCCGCCGTCGCCCATGCCTAGGCCGTCGAAGATGGCGGCCAATACCGGCGGGGCAGCCAACGCGATGCCGTGCTCGGCCAGACAAGCGGCCAAATGGGCGTGATGATGCTGCACCGGAATTATGGATTCGGCCAATGTGTGGCCGTATTGCGTCGATAAATACCCCGGATGATGGTCGACCGCGATACGTTGGGGGCTGAAAGCATGCAACTGCTTGTACAGATCGATTGCATTGCGGTAATCGGCCTGGACGGCTGCATTTTCCAGATCGCCAATGTGTTGGGCAACGGCCGCTTGGCCGTTTTTCAGCAAACAGAAACTGTTCTTAAGCTCCGCGCCCATCGCCAGGATATGGCCGGCCTGCTCGAAACCGGGCGGCAACATTAGCGCTTCCGGGCTGTAACCGCGCGCCCTGCGCAGCAAACGCATGTTGCCGGCCATCAGCCGCGCCACCGAATCGTCCAGCCGGTTGATAATGACTCGGTCATGCAGCAACAGATAATCGGCAATATCTTTCAGCTTTTCCCGTGCTTCGTCGTTGCCGGTGCATTGCGGCTCGTCGCTGGTATTGCCGGAAGTCAACACGATAGGCGCGTCCAAATCCTGCAATAACAGCGTGTGCAACGGCGTGTAAGGCAGCATGAAGCCGAGTTTGTCATCGTCCGGCGCGACGCCGGGCGCAAGCGTTTCACCCCGTGCCGCCAACAGCACAATCGGCGCGGCTTTATCGTGTAGGGCGAGTGCTTCCCGATTGTCGATAATCGCGTAGCGGGCAATGGTTTCCATATCCCTGGCCATCAATGCAAACGGTTTCGCATAACGGCGCTTGCGTTCGCGCAGTCGATTGACGGCATCCGCATTAGTCGCGTCACAGGCCAGATGGAAACCGCCCAAGCCTTTAACGGCGACGATGTTACCTTGCCGGATCAGTTCGGCGGCGCGGCCGATCGGATCATCGTGGTTGGCTTTGGTGGATGCGCTACGCTTATCCACCCTACAATTTTCAAGCGTAGGTAGGGTGGATAAGCGCGAGCGCATCCACCGATTCGGAGATCCTGTTTCATCGGCTTCCAACCAAACCTTGGGCCCGCAATCCGGGCAACAATTGGCCTGGGCGTGGAAGCGGCGGTCGGCGGGATCGTCGTATTCCTGTTGGCATTGCCGGCACATCGCAAATTCCGCCATGCTGGTATGGCGGCGGTCGTAAGGCACGCGCCGGATAATCGATAAACGCGGTCCGCAGTGCGTGCAATTGGTGAACGGATAGCGGTAGCGGCGGTTGCCTGGATCGGCGATGTCGGCGAGACAATCGGGGCAGGTGGCTGCGTCGGCGGCGATAGGCGTCTCTATGACATTGTGTCGGCTGGCGACGATACGGAATTCGTCTCCCTGCGCCAGTTCGTTCAATGTTTGCACGTCCAGACTGTCCAATCGGGCTAACGGCGGCAATTGCAGTGGAATTTGCCGGATGAATGCGTCAAGGTCTTCGTCGAGGCCGAAAGCATGAATCATCACGCCTTCGCCGTCGTTCCATACTTCTCCGCGCAGCTGATGTTGTTTGGCGAGCCGCCAGACCGTCGGCCGAAAGCCGACGCCCTGCACGACGCCTCGAACCCGAATTGCCCGGCCGGACATCAGCAGATACGAGGCAACTGCTCACCCACCGGCCAATCGACGATGCGCCGCCCGCCGAATGCGGTGGTCATTTGCACGAAACGATGATTGTCGGCAATTACCTCGCCGATGACCGCCGCATCCTGGCCGAATGGATGTTGCCGCATCACCGCCAACAAACGCTCGGCCGCACCGGCCGCGCAAATGCAGACCAGCTTGCCTTCGTTGGCGACATATAGCGGGTCTAGCCCCAGAATTTCGCAGGCGGCTTTAACTTCGGATTTGATCGGGATTTGCGTCTCGTCGATAACCATGCCGACGCCGGATTGCTGCGCCAACTCGTTCAATGCGGTCGCCAAGCCGCCACGGGTCGGGTCGCGCAAACAATGAATGTCGGCTGGCGCGGCGGCAACCAAAGCGGCGACCAAGCCGTTTAGCGCGGCGGAGTCGGAAACAATCGTCGTCTCGAATTGCAGGTTTTCCCGTCCGGCCATGATCGCGACGCCATGGTCGCCAATCGAACCGCTGATCAAAATCGCACAGCCGGGTTGCGCACGGTTGCCGGAAATATTCACACCCTCCGGCACGATGCCTACTCCGGTCGTCGTGATAAACACGCCGTCGCCCTTGCCGCGCTCGACGACTTTGGTATCGCCGGTCACAATCGGCGTACCGGCGCGTTTGGCCGCAGTTGCCATACTGATGACGATTCGTTCCAGGTCGGCCAGCGGGAAGCCTTCTTCCAGAATGAAGCCCGCCGCCAGATAAAGCGGCTTCGCGCCGGACATCGCCACATCGTTGACGGTGCCATGCACCGCCAGTGAGCCGATGTCGCCGCCCGGAAAAAACAGCGGCGAAATCACATGGCCGTCGGTGCTGATAACCAACCGTCCTGCCGGTACGGTAAACAGGGCTTGATCGTTATGTTGGCGTAGCAAGTCGTTATCGAAGTGCTTGATGAACAACTCATCGATCAGTTGGGCCATCGCCCGTCCGCCGCCGCCGTGGCTTAGATCGACTTTGCCGGTTTTTAGGTTTAGTTTTGTTGTGTAAGGATTTGCCATGGAAATGGTTTTAGGTAACGGTTCAGTATTTGATAAACGATGTGTTCTATTTTTGCCAGGTTTCAAACACTTCGGTCAGGTCAACCGCCAATTCAGGGAATAAATGCGCTGTGGCGATGTCGTCATCGGTGTACATGTGCTTGAGTTGGTAATGCCCGTTGTCATCCAGCACAAATTGATGAATGGCCTGGTCATTCGGGTAAACAATCCAGTATTCCTGCACTCCGCTTTCTTGGTAGAGTTCATATTTGATTTGCATCTCCCGCTTGGAATTTCCTTTGGACAAGATTTCAATAATCCAATCGGGCGCGCCATTGCAACCTTGTTCGTCCAAAACGTCGGGATTGCAAATAACGCTCAAATCGGGCTGGACAACAGTATGGATGTCTTGACTGGCTAAAATGGATTTTTTGCGGTCGTATAGGCGCACGTCGAACGGTGCGGCATAAACGCGGCATTTTTTATGTTTGAAAAAAATGTGCAGCAATGTAGTTAAATTCGCCGAAATATCTTGATGCTTCACGTTCGGCGCAGGCGACATCAACATGATTTTGCCTTTAATCAATTCAATGGCTTCATCTAATTGCCAAGTCAAATAATCGGCATAACTGTAGGTTTGGCTTAAATCTAATTGCGATAATCGAGTGATTTTTGGCATGGATTTATCCTGTTTTTTCGTTGTGCAACATTTTGCTATCCGATAATACAATGCCAATTAGTCATAATGATAGCGACACTGGACAATAATCAAATCGGACTCGATGAACGTATAAACCAATCTATGTTCATCGTTAATGCGCCTGGACCAAAAACCGGAAAACTGATGCTTGAGCGGCTCCGGTTTGCCGATACCGTCAAACGGACTACGTTGAATATCTTTAATTAAGAGGTTGATCCGCTTTAAGATTTGTTTATCTGTTTCTTGCCAATAAAGATAATCGTGCCAAGCTCGCTGACGAAAACTAATCATCATTCTTCGATTAGAGCATGTTTGAGCAAATTTTTGCGTTGATTAATCTCTTCTACTGCATCCAGTAAGTCTTTGGCGTTTGCAGGCGAGCGGGTGAGATATTCGGTTTCTTGCCAGGCATTAAAATCATCGAGGCTCATCAACACCACGGCCTTATGGTTTTCGTGGGTAATGATTAAAGGTTCGTGGTTATCGCTGACGTCGTCCATAAAGTCGGCAAGGTTTTGAATGGCTTGGTTATAAGTAATGGCTTGCATAATTAATATTCCTAATTTAATAGACCCCAAAGAGTAATTGGCTGTTTGTGCCGTTACCTCGACGCTTTTATTTGAATCGGGTTCTCTCGCCCCTGAGTCGAGTCAGCGGCACTATTACCTCCGCACCCGCCCATAAGACCAATACGCCGCGCAAGCCCCCTCCGACGAAACCATGCACGACCCCATCGGATTTTCCGGCGTGCAAATCGTACCCAACAACTTGCAATCCTGCGGTTTTTTCGCTCCACGCAGGATGGCCGGGCATTCGCAGCCTTTGACATCGCTCGCCTGGATATCAGGCATATCGAGACGTTGCTCGGCATCGAAATCTGCATACTCGGCTTTCAGTTTTAACGCACTGTCGGGGATCAAACCCAAACCGCGCCATTCGAATTGCGGCCTAATCTCGAACACTTCCTGCACCAGCGCTTGCGCTTTTTGGTTGCCTTGTCGGGTGACTGCGCGGCTGTATTCGTTTTCGACCTCGTGACGGCCTTCGTTAAGCTGGCGTATCAGCATCAACGCCGACTGCATTACATCCAGCGGTTCGAAACCGGCGATGACTATCGGCTTGGCATAACGTTCGGCAAATATTTCGTAGGGTTGGCTACCGATCACAGTGCTGACGTGGGACGGCCCGAGAAAAGCATCGATAGCCACCGGTTGCGGCGCATCCAGTATCGCCTGCATCGCGGCGGGCGTCAGTACGTGGTTGCAAAACACCGTAAAATTAGTCAGTCCCTCGGCCTGGGCTTGCTTGATCGCGACGGCGGTCGGCGGCGTGGTGGTTTCAAAGCCGATTGCAAAAAACACGACCTGCTTGTCGGGATTTTCCCTGGCGATTTTCAGCGCGTCTTGCGTTGAATAAATCATCCGAATATCGCTGCCGCCGGCCTTGGCTTTCAGCAGGCTGTTGCGTCCGGTGGCCGGAACCCGTATTAAATCGGCATAAGTGCAAAGGATTACGTCGGGCCGCTCGGCCAGTTGAATCGCATTGTCGATACGGCCGGTCGGCAATACGCAAACCGGACAGCCGGGGCCGTGGATAAATTCGACATTTGACGGCATCAAGTCCTGAACGCCGTAGCGGAAAATCGCATGGGTATGGCCGCCGCAAAATTCCATTAACCGGTACTGGCGATTGGAATCGACGGTTTGCGCAATCGCCTTGGCCAGTTGTTGGGCAAGGTTTTGCTGCCTGAATTCACTGATATATTTCATACGTTTGACGTTAAACCGGCTTCGGCAAATAAAGCCAGGGTTTTTAACGCTTCGTCCTCGTCGATTTTATTCAGCGCATAACCGACATGCACCAGAACATAATCGCCGAGCGCGACATCATCGACCAATGCCAATGACACTTCGACTTTAACATTATCGACCGATGCGGTTGCCATGTTGTTGGCGGGATCAAGGGCGACGATTTTGGCGGGGAGAGCTAGACACATAGTTTTGTTTCTATTGTGATTAAGGTTTTTAACTACTACAGGCGTTAGGTTTGAAAATAATGGAACACGGATGCCAACAGTAGGCGCCTCTAGGCGACACGGATTTTACTGATCGACACGGATAAAATCCGTTTAAATCCGTCCTAATCAGTGTCATCCGTGTTCTATTTTCTGACTACTGCGTGATTGTAGAGTGCGCTGTGCGCACCGTTTTACTAAGCATAATCAATACGCTGCAACTCCAATTCGGCCTTCAGCCAGCGTAGCCAACCGTCCATGCCTTCGCCGGTTTTGGCCGACAACGACAATATCTTGATACGCGGATTGACTTGTTTTGCATATTGAATGCATTGCTCGCTGTCGAAATCCAGGTGCGGCAACAGGTCGGTCTTGTTCAAAATCATCAAGTCGGCGGCATGGAACATATCGGGATATTTGATCGGTTTATCCTCGCCTTCGGTGACCGACAAAATCACGACCTTATGCGCTTCGCCCAGATCGAACGCCGAAGGACAAACCAAGTTGCCGACGTTTTCGATAAATAACAGGCTGCGATCTTTAGGTTGCAGCGTTTCCAGCGCATGGCCGACCCGGTGCGCATCGAGATGACAGCCTTTGCCTGTATTGATTTGTACGGCCTGTACGCCGGTGGCCCGGATGCGTTCCGCATCGTTGGCGGTTTGCTGGTCGCCTTCAATCACCGCAATGTCGAGTTCGTCTTTTAGCCGGGCAATGGTCTCGGTCAACAATGTTGTTTTACCTGAGCCGGGGCTGGATACCAGATTCAACACCAGCATGCCGTGGTCGCTAAAATAATGGCGGTTTTCGGCGGCGTAGCGGTTATTCTTCGCCAGAATATCCTGCTCGATTTGCACCATCCGTTTTGGACTCAAGCCCGGCGCATGAGAGTGTTCGGCCTCGTGGTCGTGATGATGGTCGTGGCCGCGATGGTGGTGATCGTGAGTATGTTCGTGGTCATGATCGTGATCGTGCGAGTGGGAATGGCCCTCGCCGCAGCCGCATACGCCGCACATTATTCTACCTCCAGTTCTTTGATTCGCATTTGATCTCCGCTGTTGACCTGTAATTGATGGCTGCCGCAGTGCGGGCATAGATCGTATAACTGCTGCACAACCACATTGCGGCTGCACGGCATGCACCAGGCTTGGCCCGGTACTTCGATGATTTTAAGTTGGGCATGCTCGGCTATTGAACCTTGTACGACCACATCGAAACTGAAACGCAACGCGTCAATCTCGACATTGGATAATGCGCCGATTTCAAGCCAAACCGTTTTGACTTTGTTGTATTGCTGGGCTTCGGCTTGCTGTTCCAAGACCTGCAAAATGCTTTCGCATAAGGACATTTCATGCATGTAATTCTGTCTCTTGACCACCGTCAGTTAAGTGTAACGCGTATTGCACGCAAGGGTCTACCGCGTTGATTAACAATTCGGCTTGCCGTTGCAGGTCGTTCGGGTTTTCGGCCTGTAATTGTTTCAAGCCTTGGGCGACAACGCCTTCGGGATGGAAGTTCCATTCGGTTGGTGCGACGATGCAATAATCACGCACTCGTCCTTGGTGCAATTGCAGGCGATGAATTAACAGCCCTCGTGCCGCTTGGACTTGAGCCAAGCCTATGCCGTCGTTAACTGTATTCATTTCCTGTAACGTCGTCTGCGTCAAAAGTTGTCTTAGTTGGGATGGAAGTAAGGCTATTTCCAGTAAGCGGGCCGACATTCGGACAATCAGGCCGTTACCGTAACAATTCTGCAAAGCGGCAATTAATGGCTGCGATAGTTGACGATTTAACAGCGTTGCTTCAAAGCAGCAGCCTTGCCAATGCGGCGTGCGGCTGAATGCGGCTAAATCTTGTCGCAGTTGCCGGTCCAACGTGTCGCCGTCAAGGTCGGGCAGACAGGCAATATCATTCCGACCGATTACGGCCCAATTCAAATGATATAAATGGTTCAACATATTGGCGGCCGGCGCATCATTTTGCGCTAGCCAATCCTTCAATTGCGTTTCATCGTTTAATGACTGGAAACCGGCAAGCCGTCCATTAAAAATCGAGACGTCGATTAGCGTTTCCAATTCGTCGATTAGTTTTAATAGCTGATCGGCGTCGATGTCGAGACAACTGTCTAGCTTAAACGCCTCGCCGTGCCGGAATAAATTTCGCTTGAACAAGCCGTCGAATTTAAGCAGTGCCGCCAAGCTTTTTTTATCCTGGGCAAGCCCTATAAAAACCGGCCAATCCAACAAAATACGCCAAGCGTGTTCGCGCAAAGTTTCCAGTTGCACCAGCATGTCGCGGGCCGAATCAAGCTCCGGTTCGGCTGCCATGCCCAGCGCTGCGCGGCATGCCTGTAACGCGGCATAGGCTTGGGCATTGCCGCACAGCGTAAACAATAGCGGAACGGTGTCGAGCACCTGTTCCGGGGGTTTGCCGATCAATATTTGCGCTATTGCTTCCGGGCGGCTGGATGCGATGTTTACCCCGGTTACTTTGCCGGAGCGATGATGCAGATCGATAGCGATAAAACCGGCCGGCGTCACTTAACGTTTTCCGATAACGCCGCGCAATAACTCGCGACGGCTGACACCACGCGGCTCAACTTCCGCCAACAAGCCTTGCAGTGCGGCTTGGGCCGCAGCAAGCGCGGCGGCTTGATTCTCGAATTGGAACATCGGCGAGAATAATGAACAAAGTGCGTAACTACCTATTTGCGCTTCGTTAGCCAATGTGAATTCGAATGCGCCATACGGGAAGTGCTTGTCTATTTTTGTGCCGGGTTGTTGATTGCGCCAAGTGCTGTTTGGCCCCGGCAACAACAGCAAATTCATGAACCAGGGCGTAATCAACACGCCGAGCCAATCTTCGCCGAAGCGGTTAAAGCCGACGGCCTGCACCGAAAGCGCTGCGTTAACTATCGGCAAACCGCGCATGCGTTCGGCCAATATTTCATTGAAAGTCGTTTTCAGCGTATGGCTGATTTGTTCGCTATTTTTCCAAATCATTACTAATGTAGAGTGCAGAGACCTTCCAGGTTTTTACTGGAGCCGCTCCCGGCGGCTCCAGCACTTCTGACCTCCATGGATGGAGGAAATGCCGAGGACTGCCGGGAGCAGTCTCGGCCGCCATCCATGGCAGTCGAAAAACCTGGAAGGTCTGGCTCGCAACGTTCTTACCGTTCATGGCTTCGATGTGAACAAATCATAATCAATCATCCAGCACCAAAAAATCCTGCTTTCTACTATCGCACTCCGGGCAACTCCAATGATTCGGCAATTCGGAAAAAGCCGTTCCGGGCGGCATCTGCCAAACTTCATCGCCCACCGCCGGATCGTACACATACCAGCAAATCTTGCATTCCAGACGGGTTTGCGGCGGCAGCTTCGACATATCGCCGCCGAAGGCTCCGGCAAAAAAAGAGCCGATCATCGATACACCTTGAGTATTTCCTGCAAGCGCTCATAACTGTCGTCAATGTCTTCCGGCGAGGCGCAGGCCACGCTGGGCACGTCGCTGACTTCCAGCGTGTTGAGGATCAACGTGTCTTCCGAATTGAAATATTGCACCCACCAGACGTATTGAGTGCCGGTAGCCGTAATCCGGCAGTTGCCGTAACCACGGGATAGAATCGTCACCGAACCTCCGCCCAAACGTTGCGCCAAAAATTCCAGGTCTTTCTCGGTCTGCGGCAACAGGCTCAAATTGATCGTATGAGCTTCGCCGCCCGGACGGTATTCGGCGATTTTGGCGTTCAGTTCGGTCAGTAGCGGCGGCGCATTCATCACGCCCGGCGGCACCACAGTCCAATAAGTATCGATTTGCCCGGCCGCACCGTTAAAAGCCCATCGAGAAAGCTGTTGCGGGATAATGCCGACTTCCAGCGTATCGCCGACAATCTGCCGCTGGGCATTCAATGTTTGCAGGCGCCAAACGCCGGCCAGCACCGATTCCTGGATGCGGATATGTTGTTTGCCGGAGCAAATCACGCTGACTTCGCCTTCGCCGAGTAGTTCGTCGATAAAGCGCCGGTTGCCTGCGTCCAGTTGGATCAATTCGATCGGCGCTGAAACCGATGGAAAAGCAGCCAAATTTTGCTGTAACTGCTGCAAGACACTTAAGGCTTGCGCCAAATCCTGCGCGTTTAAATCCGTCGAAATCTGCGGCATGGAATAGGTCGTCATTTCCTGCGGCATTTGCAGGTATTCCAACGCGACGCCGTCTTGTTCCGCCGGTTGGCTGCCTTGTCCGAAAATAGGGAGTGAGATAGAGTTCATAGTAATCGTCAATTATTCGGTAGGGCGGGCCGTGAGGTTTGAAGGTTTCGTGCATCTCTGGCGCGCGGCACGCCTTACATTATTCAATGCGCACCGCCGCATACTTTATCCAAATCGAAGCCGGGCGGTTGGCTGGGAGCCGCAGCCAAGATTGCGGCTGTTTCCTGTTTGTACTCCTGCCAGTTGCGAATACCGGTGATAACGCCCAAATACTCGCCGTTACGCAAAAACACCAACGACGGCCAACCGGTGAAGCGAAACCGCGCTTGCAATTCGCGCTCGACTGGCTTGGCGATAACCGCCGCTTGCAGCCGCCCGCTAAACGCTTTGACCAATTCCGGCAGAATCACCGCGACGTCGTGGCTTTCCGGAAACAGCTGCGGATCGTTGCAGAAAAACAGCACGACATTTTCATTGCCGTAAACGAAATGGTCGTAACTGTCCGCATCCAGCAATGGGTAAGCGTATCGGGTTTGCAGTTGCTCAAGCAATGAAGTCATGATTTTAAAAACTCCGGCAATTGCGGTTCCCTGTCGACAAGGTCGGCAAATAAATGATCGATTTGGTTGTCGCCCTGCATCGCCAAGCGCATCGCTTCCAACGCGTCGGCAATTTGCCGGGCTTTTTGTTCGCTGAGCACTTCGCGGGCGGTATCCAGGAAAACCAGCAGCCAAGTGCCGGCCGGCTGAGGGCCGACCAGCATCATGTCGACCTGGCTTTCTTGGCCGCGGTAAACGCAACGAGCCGATTCGTCACGCTGTTCGACAACTTGCATAGGAATGCCGATGCACATCAGTATTTACCCCGGTAATCGACATCGACTTGCACGGTGTTTTCTCCGGCAGGTTGCGGCGTGCGCAATTCGAAGCCTTCAACTTGCAATACCCGCTCGTCGCCGATGCGGCAAGCTTGATCAGCTGTCGGGCGTTCTTGTTCGTAGCGTTGTATGTTCAACACCGGGTCGGCCAAATCGTCATCACTATTGATTATTTCCGCTTTAATGCCGAAACCTTGCAGATAGGTCAACGCCATGTCTATGGCCGGCTGAATTTGCGTTTTGACCGCCAGCCTTAAGCTGCCGCCGTAATCGTCCAGTTCCTCGGGTTGTACGCCGATCAATAACAAGTGTTGAGGATAACTGCCGAGCATTTGCGCCATCGCCAACACTTCCTGGAATCCGGTTTGATGCAGGCTCATTTTTTTTGCACCGAGAAAATTCGGTACATCGTCGTTTTCGACCCGTTTTAGTGTTCCTGGCGTCAGGCCGTAATCAATCGCATCGAATACGATCAATATATCCGCAGCCTGGACATGTTCGACCAAGTAGACGCCTTGAGTGCCGCCGTCCATGACTTTGACGCTATCAGGGAAACGGTAGCTTTTTTGCAGGCGTTCGATCACGCGGACACCGAAGCCTTCGTCAGCCCAAAGTACGTTGCCTATGCCTAGCAGTAAAATGTTCATCGTTAATCCTGGAAAGTTATTTGTCCACGAAAGGCACGAAAATCACGAAAAACAACAGTGGAGCCAGCAGTGCCGCTCGTTTAAGTCGGCTTATTGACGGGAGTGCAGGCTTTGCTTGCGCTTGCAGGCAAAGCCTGCACTCCGGTTGTCAGCAATTTCTTGCTAGACCTTCCAGGTTTTAAAAACCTGGAAGGTCTGCATACCAGCAATTTTTTTCGTGTCTTTCGTGCTTTTCGTGGACAAAATCAATGCGCGTCGTCCACCGGTTTATCGTCTTTAAACGTGCGCCAGCCGGTCACTATCGTGGATAACATGCTCTGCCGGGATAATTTATCCTCACGCACCGCGACATAAATATGAATCAGCACAAAGCAAACGATCAGCCACATAATCAAATGGTGCCAACTGTGCAGGTTTTGGCTGTCGCCGAAAATCGGCAAAACCCAAGAGCTGAACAGTGCATGTTGCCAACTATCTTGGCCCGTGCCTTCGCCGTACAGTGCAAAGCCGGTGACGGTCATAAACAACGTGCCCCAAACGAACACGAAATGCATGAACAGTATCGCAAGGGGATTATGTCCGATGTACTTTTTCGGCTCTTTGGCCAAGAACGCATACCACAATATTTCATGAAAAATGCCCAGCCAAAAATCCCTCGACAATAACGGCGGCATGAAGATTTGCCGGGCATGTTCGTTACCGGCATAGGCCCAATAGGCGCGAAACAGCAGGCCTATCGCCAACAAGTAGCCAGCTGCGAAATGTAGGAACCTGACGTAACCCATCACGAAATGATCGGACGCTTCGCCGCCGACCGATGCGAATGGCGAGGCGATTAAATAGCCGGTTACTGTCAACGCGACAATCACCAGAGCATTCAGGCTGTGCCATAGTCTTACCGGTTTTTCGTAGACGTAAACGGGCTGAGATGTTGAATCAGTCATGGCCGTTCCTTAAGCAAGCAACAACCAAGCACCGATCAAACCGGTCATGGTTCCGTAAATATGAATCAACCCGACCGCATTGATGCGTTGCGCAATCCAGCCCAAAGCCAGTCCGGAAACATGCAAAACCGCCGTAGCCGATACAAATCCGGCGATATATGCGTATGCCGAAGCGTTAACCGGCAAAGCACTACCGTGCGCCAGTCCGTGCATTGAGGCAAAGACGGCAATCGACGCTAAGGTAATTATCGTTCCCACGCTCCAGCGTGGGAATGCAGTGCCAGACGCTCCAGCGTCCCGCCGCCGCAACGCTGGAGCGTTGCAGACTGAATTCCCACGCCGGAGCGTGGGAACTATTGGTGTTGTGCCGAAGCTAAGCGCCATGCCGACCAACACCAGCGAGACAAGAATAGCCGTTTCAACATAAGCAAAACCAAACCCGGCTAAGCCGAACAGCGCCCCTACGATCATAAATAACAAAAATACGCCAATCGCCTGCCGGGCAAGCAAACGCGCTTGGCCACTCGCCCATAAACCCAAACCCAGCATCGCCAAAAAATGATCCAGACCCAAAAATGGATGCCGAAAACCGTGGACAAAACCGTCAGTCGGCAGCAAGCCGGTATGCGCCGATGCAGCTTGGGAATACGCGGCAAGACCGGCGACCACTATAATTTTTTTCATAACCATGCTCCTCAACGAACTTTAACTTGGGTTAATTCGGTGCCGTCCGGGCTGATGATATGCGTCGAACAAGCCAGGCAAGGGTCGAAACTGTGCAAGGTGCGCAGGATTTCGACCGGTTCCTCGGGCCGTTCGACCTTGGTGTTCATCAATGCCGCCTCGAACGCGCCGATATTGCCTTGCTCGTCGCGCGGCGAACCGTTCCAGGTGGTCGGCACCACGCATTGGTAATTGGCGATTTTGGTGTTTTCGATTTTCAGCCAATGCCCCAACGCACCGCGCGGCGCTTCGGTAAAACCGACGCCTTTGACGCTGCTCGGCCAAGTTTCCGGGTCCCATTTGGCAACGTTAGCCGTCGCCAAGTCGCCGGACTTGATATTGGCGACCATTTTGTCCATGAAATAGCGCATCTTGCCTGCCGCCCATTGCGCTTCCAAACCGCGCGCGGCCGTCCGGCCCAACGTAGAGAACAATGCAGTAACCGGCACATCCAGCGTCTTCAACACGAAATCGATTTGCTCGGTAATTTCCTTGTTGCCTTGCGCGTAGCCGATCACATAACGCGCCAACGGGCCGACTTCCATTGCATGACCGCGCCAGCGCGGGGCTTTGATCCAGGAATACTTGGCCGCTTCGTCCAGCTCCTTGATATGCGTGCGGTCGCCTTTGGTGTTCGGCCCCAGCTTGTAGTTCGGTTCGGTGACGCCGTCCCAAGGATGCAGGCCGAGCGATTCGTCCGGGTATTTGTACCAGGAGTGCGGGATGAATTCCTTGATTTGCTCTGGATCGGTCAAATCGACTTCATGGACTTTGCTTAAATCGCCGTTGATAATCGCGCCGCGCGGCATCAGCAAGTTAGCCGCCGAATAATCGTTGGCTTTATCCGGAATGTCGCCGTAGGACAACAAGCTTTGCCCGGAAATGCCGCCGCCGTACATCCATCCTTTGTAGAAACCGGCGATAGCCAGCAAGTCGGGGATGTAAACCTGGTCGATAAAATCGATGGTGCGGTCGATAATCGACGACACCAGATTCAGCCGCTCCATGTTGATCGCACCGTTAGCGCCAACGCCGTCGATATTGATCGCGCACGGTACGCCGCCGACCAGCCAGTTCGGATGCGGGTCTTTGCCGCCGAAAATGGTGCGGATTTTCATGATGTCTTTTTGAAAATCCAGCGCTTCCAGGTAATGCGTCACCGCCATCAAATCGGCTTCCGGCGGCAATAAATAAGCCGGATTAGTCCAATAACCGTTCTTGAACGGGCCTAATTGGCCGGATTCGACAAACTTCAACAGACGGTTTTGCGTGTCGCGAAAATAGCCGGGCGACGATTTGGGATTATGCGGCGAAATCTTTTGTTGCAACGCCGAGGTCGCAACCGGATCGGCTTTCAGCGCATTGACCGGATTGACCCAGTCCAGCGCATGCAAATGATAAAAATGCACCAAATGATCCTGCACCTGCAAGCTTAACTGCATCAGGTTACGGATCGAATTCGCGTTTTCGGGAATCTTGATTTTTAACGCATCCTCGACCGCGCGCACCGAAGTCAACGCATGGGTACCGGTGCAGACGCCGCAGATACGCTGTACAAACGCCCAGGCATCGCGCGGGTCGCGGCCTTTTAAAATCACTTCCAGGCCGCGCCACATGGTGCCGCTGGAAATTGCGTTGCGGATGATGTTGTCGTCGTCGATGTTGACTTCGCAACGCATGTGGCCTTCGATACGGGTGACCGGGTCGACGATGACGCGGCGGCCGGCGTCGTTCAGGTTAAAGCCGTTGGGGGTGTGGGTGACTGTCATTGTTGATCTGCTCCTGGTTGTTTGGCGTTCTTCAGCGCCGTCAATCCGGCGTGCGCGGCAATGCCGACGCCGACGACGGCTGCCGCAGTACCGCCGACCGCGTCGGCGTTAGCTTCGATACCGAAATCGTTAATATCGCTCAGGCGTTCGTAAAAGCCGCCTTTATCCCAGAAACCGTCCTCGGAACAGCCGATACAGCCGTGGCCGGCCTGGATCGGGAACGATGTTCCTTCGTTCCAGCGCACCGTTGAGCAGGCGTTATAGGTGGTCGGGCCTTTGCAACCCATTTTGTACAAACAATGTCCTTGCCGAGCGGCTTCGTCGTCCCAATGCTCGACGAATTGCCCGGCATCGAAATGCGGACGCCGGTAACATTTATCGTGAATGCGCTGGCTGTAAAACATTTGCGGACGGCCTTGCTTATCCAAGGTTGGCAGTTTTTCGAAAGTTAAAAGATAAGCGACCACCGCTGTCATCACTTCGGCAATCGGCGGGCAACCCGGCACTTTGATAATCGGCTTGTCGGCCAGACCGGGGATTTTATGCGTCGGCGTCGCGCGGGTCGGATTGGGCTTGGCGGCCTGCACGCAGCCCCAGGAGGCGCAAGAACCCCAGGAGATAATCGCCTTGCAGCTTTCGGCCGCGTATTTAAGCTGCTCGACGAACGGTTTGCCTCCGATAATGCAATACATGCCGTCTTCGGCCAACGGCGCGTTGCCTTCCACGGCCAGGATATAGTTGCCTTTGTATTTCTCGACGATTTCATCGACGATGGCTTCGGCATTGTGGCCGGCAGCGGCCATGATGGTGTCGTCGTAATCCAGCGACAACATCGACAGGATCACATCCTTGGCTAAAGGATGACCTGAGCGGATAAACGATTCTGAACAACAAGTGCATTCCAGCCCATGCAGCCATAGCACCGGAATGCGCGGCTTGGTCTCCATCGCATGAGCGATTTTGGGCGCGAAAGCGGGGGAAAGCCCTAACGAGGCAGCGGTCAGGCTGCAAAACTTCAGAAAACTGCGGCGCGTGATGCCTTGCCTGCGCATGACATCGTAAAAGGTTTCATTCATTCAGGAACTCCTGGCGTTATGGTTACTTGAAGAATGCACGGCCTGCAAGCGATCTTCAGAACCGCGTTTCCAAAACACAGAGTCTTGCTAACGGACAACGCCGCTTGATCGGCTTGGAAGCGCTTATTGTTATTATGCTTAAATTTAACGCAACATCGGGATTGTTCTTGAGTCGACGCTGCTCCGCATAATTGGAGCAACATCTATGCCGGATTAGCGTCGATCAAGAAACCCTTGTAACTGTGGGAGAAATAATTACAAGAGGAGTTGAGGAAGAGTTAACTAATGTCTGTTAAGTAACAAATGCAACAAAATGAGGGGACTGTTGCAATAAAACTTACATTAGCGATTTAGCTTGTTATGAGTCCGGCATTGCGGCCAGGCGATTCTCCAGTTCGGCATTCACTAAAGTATCGTAATGGCGCTGCAGAATAGAGTCGGTAGGACGCGGAAACAGAGCGGATTCGATTTCACTTTGCAGATGGGAAAGAAAACTCTGCTTGATTGTTGAATCTTCGGTGATTTCCAGTTCCGGATCCAGGCAGGAATCATTGATGGCTTCAGCTTGCTGGGATGGTTTTTGGGAAAACAGCTTGCTGCAAGCTTCAGGCAAAAAAGCGCAAGCTACAATTAAAAGCATGACCAGGAATAATAGAGTAACTTCGAACATATCAATACCTCGCTATTAATGAAAAAACATCGAGTACCGGCATCAGGGCGATGCCGGTACTCCCGGTTTTTCTAGCAAGCAAATAAAATGCCATTCTGTTTTTATAGCTAATAGGCTGATTATTAATATTAATTTATATTCTTAAGATGCACGATTTGATGCTTTTTGAACAATTTGTCAGCTACCGCACCATAATTGCTCATTATCAAGCAATCCACAGGAGGGTGGACGGGCTTCCAGCGTACCGGCCATGCCACAAATCATGGCGGCAGTCTCGATTGAAATTGTCATTATCACTTGTTTTTAATCGAATTCCGTCCCGTAAATTCGCTCGTTCCCAAGCTCCGGCTTGGGAATACAGTCTTGGAAGCTCCAGCTTCCCGACTCGCGAAGCTGGAGCTTCGCTAAGGAATACACATAAATTAATTTAAGCAATTACCATGAAGAGCATGAAGGACATGAAGAGTTAAATCCTTCATGTCCTTCATGGTTTAAAAATAAAACTTGCTGAAGTTATTTCATGCGCATTCCTAAGGCAATTTCTGGTGTTATTAAATCCTGGTTCCTAACTGGGTTCCCAAGCCGGAGCTTGGGAATCAGCGCAACCAGCGCAACCAGCGCAAGATACGCTGAATAGTTCCATGGATCAAAAATAAGAAAGTTAAGGCGCGCACGGCACGCCCTAAAGGGTCGGAATAAATTAGTTATTTAGCAGTCAGCGCTACGCCTTTAAAACAAATGCCATCCCAGCCGTATTGCATGAAGTTTCTGATGTTTTGGTGGCCGGTGCCGTGCGGATCGTTTAAAACATCTACCCGGTAATAATCGCCAAATAGGTTTAATGTTTGTTGCCGATCAAGTCCATTGAGTTGGGCAAAGGCGAAAATCTTGCAGGAGCCTTCGTTGGTGCCGGCTTGATTGACTAATAGCTGCTCGTTCAGGCCGTTACTGAATTCAGTGGCTTGGTAATGGTAGTTTTCGCTAATGACCGCGATAGTTTCATCAAAACTGACGGGGTCATTATTGCTTACTTTTTCGATAAATGATGCGAGTGACATGGCTGAGGTGAAAGGTTAAAGGGTTAACGGAGCAATCCGGAAATCTTTTTAAATTCAGGGTGAGTGGAATCTCTGACCCATTCGAACAAGACCGATTCATAATTGGTAATAGTCGCGCCTTGTTGCTGCATGCGCTGCAAGGCATAGAATTTATGCTCCGCTTTGCGTGAGCAGATGGCGTCTTCAGCAACATGAACCTGATAGCCGAAGTGCAGCAATTCCAACGCGGTCTGCAATACGCAAACATGCGCTTCCTGGCCGACCAATATGACTTGCTTGCGGTCGGTGCTGGCTACGGTGTCGGTAAAGCCGTCGGCAGCGCAGCAGGAAAAGCCGGTTTTGTCGAAGATCAGGGTGTCTTCCGACAGAATGTCGGTGATGGCCGCATCTGTCGAGCCTAAGCCTTTGGGGTATTGTTCGGTTAGCAATACCGGGATGTTTAATAGCCCGGCTGCTTCAACCAGACTGCGGGAGTTGGCCGTCATCAGTTCGGCTTCGTGTTCGGGCATGGCTGCCGATAGTTTTGATTGCAGATCGACGACGATCAGCAAGCTGTTTTTTGCCGACAGGAGGTTAGGGTGTGTGGTCATATATTTGGATAAAAGGTTCAAGGTGAAAGCTTCAAGGTGAAAGGTGAAAGGTGAAAGGTGAAAGGTTAAAAACGCATCCTTGAACCTTGCGCCTTTAACCTTGTACCTCATTAACCTTTTTTCATAATCCGTGCTTTTTCACGTTGCCAATCACGGTCTTTTGAGGCAGCTCGTTTGTCGTGCAGTTGCTTGCCTTTCGCTAGGCCGATTTCCAGTTTGGCCCTGCCGTTTTTCCAGTACATCGACAACGGAATCAAGGTGTAGCCTTTGCGTTCGACGGCGCCGATCAGCTTGTTCAGCTCATGGCGGTTAAGCAACAGTTTTTTTGCGCGGACAGAATCCGGGTTGACATGGGTCGATGCGGACAACAAGGGTGAAATATGCGCGCCGGACAGCCAGGCCTCGCCGCGTTTCATTGCAACGTAGCTTTCTTTCAGCTGCACGCGTCCATCCCGCAGGCTTTTAACTTCCCAGCCTTCCAAAACCAGGCCCGCTTCAAAGCGTTCCTCAATCGTATACTCAAATTTAGCTTGACGATTAACGGCAATGGTAGCGTTTTGCTGCTTATTGTTTTTCTTGGACTTTTTATCGGCCATAAGTGAGAGTTAAGATTTTTAAACTGACGTAAAGGAATAATTTTGTTATTTTACTCGATATTACTGCAATAGTCAGAAAAGCTCACCTCGAAAGGATCGTTCGCGGCGATTTTATAATTATAAAGTTTTACAGGCACACTAATGACGGACATAAAAAAATCAATCCACGGCCAGTGGTCATCACGTTTCGCCTTTATTTTGGCTGCAACAGGCTCGGCGGTTGGCCTGGGTAACATCTGGAAGTTTCCTTATATTACCGGGGAAAACGGCGGTGGGGCATTTGTCCTTGTCTATTTGTTGTGTGTGTTACTGATCGGCATACCTATTATGATGGCCGAAACCATGCTCGGGCGTCGCAGCAGGCAGAATCCTATTAATACCATGGTGACTTTGTCCGAAGAAGCCGGGGCCGATAAAAATTGGCATTATTTAGGTTGGATGGGCGTTATTGCCGGATTTTTAATTCTTTCTTATTACAGCGTAATCGCAGGCTGGGCTTCGGCTTATGTGTTAAAGGCGTTTACCGGCAGTTTTTTCGGCGCCGATGCAATAACGATAAAAGGACTTTTCGATAAGTTCATGGCCAGCCCGGTGCAGTTGACTTTCTGGCATACCCTGTTCATGTTGGCGACGATGTTGGTTGTGGTTCGCGGCGTTAATACCGGTCTGGAAAAAGCAGTGCGTTTTTTAATGCCCAGCTTGTTCGTATTGCTGATACTGATGGTCGCGTATGCGATGACCTTCGATGACTATTATGACAAAGGCATTAAGTTCTTGTTCACGCCCGACTTTAGCAAGCTGACCGCTAATGGCGTATTGACCGCGATGGGCCACGCCTTTTTTACCCTGAGTTTAGGCATGGGCGCGATCATGATTTACGGCTCTTATTTGCCGAAAGGCGTGTCGATTGCCAAAACTGCAATTTTGATTGCCGGCACCGATACGGCGGTTGCGTTATTGGCCGGTATTGCGATTTTTCCGATTGTGTTCGCGGCCGGCCTGGAACCTGCGTCAGGCCCCGGCCTGATCTTTCAAACCTTGCCGATTGCATTCGGCAATATGACCGGCGGCTGGCTGTTCGGTATTTTGTTTTTTGTGATGCTGGTGTTTGCGGCGCTGTCTTCGTCCATTTCATTAATTGAACCGGCCGTTGCCTGGTTGATTGAAAATAAAGACATGAGCAGGGAGCAAGCTTGTACTTGGTCAGGTTTAGTCACTTGGCTATTGGGATTGGGTACTATTTTCTCGTTTAATATTTGGTCCGAGTTTAAGATTTTCGACAGAACCATTTTTCAATTGATGGATTATCTCACTGCCAACTTGATGCTGCCTATCGGCGGTTTTTGCATCGCGGTATTCGCCGGATGGATCATGAAGCAGCAACACACCGAGCAGGAACTGGACATGCCCGATGCGCGTAGCTATCAAGTATGGAAGTTTTTAGTTTGCTATCTGTCTCCCGCCGCCGTGTTTCTGGTATTCCTGCATGTGGTCGGAGTTCTTTAAGCATGACCGTTGTTCAAAAAAGCGCCTTGGTTAAATTCTCGGCGCAGCAGATGTTTGATTTGGTTAATAATATTGAAGCTTATCCTGAGTTTCTGCCCTGGTGTAGCGGTAGCCGGATCATCAAGCGTGAAGATGACATTGTCGAAGCCGAGGTCATGATTGCCAAAGGCGGCTTTAAAAAATCCTTTGCAACCCGGAACAAGATCGATAACGGTCGCAGCATGACGCTCTCCTTGTTGAACGGCCCGTTTTCTTCTCTGGAAGGAAAGTGGGAATTTATACCGCTACGCGAAGATGCCAGCAAGATTTCCCTGGATCTGGAATTTGAAATGTCAGGCAAACTGGCAAGTCTGGCCTTCGGCGCAGTCTTTAACCAGATTTGCAACACCATGGTAAGTTCGTTTACCGCACGGGCTAAAGCTGTTTATGGTTAATGTCGAAGTGGCTTACGCCAAGCCCGAAGAGCAGGTGGTCGTGACGCAGGCAATAGAGCAAGGCGCGACTGTTGAGGCTGCGATAAAAGCTTCGGGGTTGTTGGAGCTTTTTCCCGAGATTGCGTTGACCGAGCTTAATGTCGGGATTTTTGGCGTAGCCTGCAAACTGGATCAGCCTGTTAGAGAAGGCGATAGGATAGAGATTTATCGGCCTTTGGTTCATGATCCGAAAGAGGCTCGGCGGCAAAGGGCTTTGAAGGGGACTTGACGTTTCAATCCTATAACATTAATTAATCTAGGTAACCCCCCGGCTCTGCCGGGGGACTCTCAGCGGTTTGACCTATAAGGCGGTCAATTGGATTCTCAGAAACTTGATCAATAGTTTGGAGAATCCGAAACGAGAGAGTATCAGAGTCTGAATCACACGAGATGGAATTGCAAATATCATGTTGTGTTTATCCCGAAGCGGAGACGTAAAGTGATGTTTGGTCAAGTGCGAAAGCATTTGGGAGAAATATTCCATGAATTGGCTAAGCAAAAGGGCTGCGAGATAGTGGAAGGACATTTGATGGTGGAGCACGTTCATATGTGTCAGAGCATTCCGCCGAAATATGCGGTATCCAGCGTGGTTGTGTTTATCAAAGGCAAGAGTGCGATTTCGATTGTGAGGACCTTATAGGGAGAACGAAAAATTTTACCGGAGAAAATTTCTGGGCCAGAGGTTATGTTGTCTTAACGGTAGGTCTTAATGAGGAGAGGGGGGGGCATTATATCCGGGAACAGGAACGCAAAGAGGAACGTTACGAGCTGATGAGCCTTTGGCAAAGGTGATCGCCTTTAGGCGATTCCAGTGCACGGCTCCTTTGAAGGGCTAACAATAATAAGCCCCCGGCTTTGCCGGGGGGGATTTAACTAGCGAATAAAACAATAAAGCCTTATGGCTTATATAAGGAAACGCTATGTTCTCGTTACAAACTATTTTTGGAAAAGGCGACAAATTTTATGGCTTGCTTGAAGCCAGCGCTGAATCCGCGCGTGAATCTACTAAGGCATTAATTGAGCTTCTGAACACACCCGCAACGCAACAATCGTTGGAAAAGTTTAAACAGGCGCGTCGCCGGGAAAAGGATTTATTCGCGCAAATCAGCGAGGAGTTGGTTAATACCTTCGTTACCGTACTCGACCGCGAAGATATTGAGGCGCTTAACGGCGCTCTTTATAAGATCCCTAAAGTCATTGAAAAGTTTGCCGAGCGCTATACCTTAGCCTCGGGTCGTATCGATGGCGTCGATTTCGCCAGCCGTGCGGTGATGCTGGAACAAGCCTGCAAAATCGTGGAGCAAATGGTCAGGTCGTTACGCAAAGGCATGGATTTGGATCAGGTCAAGAGATTAAACGATCAGTTACAAGACATCGAGTCCGAAGCGGATAGTCAAATACTCGATTTATACCGCGACGTTTATGCCAATGAAACCGACCCGATCCGTTATTTAATAAAAACCGGTTTATTCGAAATCCTCGAAAAAGCGATTGACCGCTGCCGCGATGCCGGTAATGTCGTTTATCATATCGTTTTAAAAAATTCATAAAAGGGCTGTTATGTTAACCTTGCTCTTGCTTGTTATTTTTGTCGCTCTGGTATTCGAGTTCATCAACGGCTTCCACGATACCGCGAACTCTATTGCTACCGTCGTCGCCACCAAGGTGTTAACGCCGACGCAAGCGGTCGTACTGGCCGCAGCCACTAATTTAACCGGCGCATTGTCCGGCACCGCTGTGGCAAAAACCATCTCGTCGGGATTGGTGGACACCAACATGGTGAATATCTCTTCCGAAGTTTTGATCTGCGCGTTAATCGGCGCGATTATCTGGAACCTTATTACCTGGGCATTGGGGCTGCCGTCTTCTTCCAGCCATGCCTTGATCGGCGGTTTATGCGGCGCGGCGCTGGCAGCCGGAAACAATAATCCCGAAGTGTTGATATGGTCGAAGACCGCGTTGGTCTGGACGGAAAATAAAGGCTTGCTTTGGAAAGTCGTGGTGCCGATGATCAGCTCGCCGATTGCCGGTTTTACCTTGGGCATTATTATCATGGGTAGCTTGATGGCTATCATTAGCGGCATGAGTGCAGCCGGCGGCGCGATGGAGCGAATGGCGCGGCCAAAATGGGTTAACGCTTTATTCGGCAAGGCCCAGCTTTTGTCCGCCGGTTATATGGGCTTTGCGCATGGCAGTAACGATGCGCAAAAAACCATGGGCATTATCGCTTTAGCCATTTTTACCGCCAACAGCGCCGGCACGCTCGACCAATTGCCGGAGTGGGCTGGATTCTTACGCCCGCATGGCGGAGAAAAAGACATCGATACCTGGATCGCCTTCACTTGCGCGTTGGTCATGGCGCTTGGTACCGCGGTAGGCGGATGGCGTATCATCAAGACTCTCGGCCACAAAATGGTCAAATTACACCCGATAAACGGTTTCGCGGCGGAAACCAGCTCGGCGACAATTTTATTAACTGCCGCCCATTTCGGCATGCCGGTTTCCACCACGCACAGCATTTCAACGGCGATTATGGGCGTGGGTTTTGCGAAGAATCCTCATGCGCTTAAACTTTCCGTGATCGAACGGATCGTTTGGGCATGGGTTTTGACCATTCCGGCAGCGGGCGGCGTTGCTTGGGGAATGGTAAATTTATTGTTTTTATTGCAGTAAGGTTGCCGGTTGGGCGGCATGCGATGAAGTCGCGCCTCGCGTAGGCGCGCGGATTGAAACGCAGCCGGTGACTTTAGGGTTTCATAAAAAATAACTTCCTCTTATGGTTCCCACGTTCCGCGCCACTGCCATTCAGCTAAGGATTTTAGTAAGTGCTGGTTCCCAAGGCGCGCACGGCGCGCCCTACCGGCGGAATTTGATATTGAACGAAGATTCGAGCGCGGAGCGTGGGAACGGTGGGTTCAGGTTTCTGAAAGTTATTGTTGAACAGATCCTTACTATTATTCGGCTCGTTCGAACAGGCCGGCCATATTGTTCAGCCCAAGCTGACTCGCCCCGCCGTCCCATCTACCGTAATCATTTCGCCGTTTTTTAACACCTCCAGCACTCCGCGCACACTCATTACCGCAGGCAGGCCGACTTCCCTTGCGGTGACTGCGCCGTGCGACAGTGGCCCGCCGCTTTCGGTGACAACGGCGGATGCCTTGTAAAACAACGGCGTCCATGCTGGGTTGGTGGTGCGGGCAACCAGGACCGCACCGGCCGGAAAATCGGCGAAATCGTCCTGGGACAGCACTTTGTATACCGCTCCGCGCGCCACGCCGGGACTGCCGGGAAGACCGCTAAAATCGCCGGCGTATGAGTAAAGCTCCTGAGCTTTGCCCAGCTCCCATGCCGGCGAAGTCGAGCGATGTTGTTCGTAAACCTGTTTTTCGTTGCGGATGGTTTCCGACAAACCGGCCCAGGATGCTGTGTCGTTCCGTTCGATGGTTTCCGACAACATCCGGGCTTTGGCGAAAAACACATCCATGGCTTCCGCTATCACGCCCTTGTCCTGCAAGGCCTCGCCCAAGGCGCGGAGCCCTTTGCGGAACGGCAATGTCAGCCGCGTGGTCTGGTAATGCTCGATGTCGTCCAGCGCGGTATAGACGCGCGCCAGCCTCAGCAGTTCCTGGACCGGAAAACGCAAATCGTCCGGCAATCCCGCCAGCAATTGCCGCTCGGTTTCCTGCATCTCGATTTTAAGTGCCCGTTCCTTTTCGGCTGGGTCCTCCAACGCGGAATCCAGCATCATTTTCAGGTTCTCAATCACCAGCCAAGGCGATTCCAGCCAGGTCGGATGATAAGGATCGAATTCCAGTTCCCGATGACCGTGATCTTGCAGAAATCGGCGGAATGCGGCGTCGATATCCGGTTCCCCGGCAAATCCGCCGACATCCAGGAATTGTTGTCCGCTCGTGTTTCGTAGCGATTGAACCAGGGCGGGGCGCTCGGCAATCCGCCGCGCCAAGCGGTAAAGCTCTTTGTTGACAAAACCGGTTTTGGTTTCGCAATAAGCCAGCAAACGATCAAAGGTGGTTGCCGCTGCCGCTTCGCCGACCGCCGCCGCAACGATGCTGTACACCAGCTTGTAAAGCGTGCGCTGGGTGATCGAGATGGCGATATTGGGCAGGAAATAGTCGGCGCCCAGTTGCTTGACGCGCAACACATAATTCCATAACTCGGGAATGGTGCGGCCGGCCAAAGGTTCGGCCATCAATTCGCCCAGGCCGAGCAAGTAGCGGTCCAGGTCGCGCGACCAAGTCAACGGCAGTTCTTGGACCCAGGCATAGCGTTTGCGCAGCATCGGCAAGGCCGCCACCAGTTCGGCCACCGAGCGCACATTCAGCGAATTGGCGGTGCCTTCGGCATAGACTTCGACGGCGTTCTGGTTGCCGTAGACGTAGTTGTCGAACAACGCGAACCATTTGCCGTGAAACGGCGGCAAGCCCATCAGTTCGAACGAATGCGATAACGATTGATGAAAGCCTTCTTCGACCAGGTCCCAGGCCAGCGGCGTAATGACCGAGGAAAAGCGTTCGGCCGATTCGTCGCGGGTCCAGCGTGGCGGAATGCGAGTGATCGGCCGCGCCTGCAACAACCACAATTGCTCGCCTTCGAAGCCCCATTCGATGTCCTGCGGATAGCCGTAAAATTTTTCCACGCGGCGCATCAGTTCGGACAGGGCGGCCAGTTCCTGCTCAGTCAGGCAGGGCGCATCGGCTTGATTATCGGGTAAGGCCTCGTTGCGGGTGCCTTGGCTGTCGGCGACGATGCGCACCGTTTTATCGGCGATGACGGCCTCCACAACTTGGCCGGACGGCTTGTCCAACAGCCAGTGATCGACCGGATATTCGCCGCCCACCACCGACTCGCCCAATCCGTAGTTGGCATCGACGGATTGTTGCGCCGGATCGCCGCTGATCGGGTTAATGCAAAATCCGACACCGGCGACCCGGTTGAATGCCATTTTTTGCACCACCACCGCCATCGCCGTATCCGTCAAGCCGATGCCGGCCTGTAGCCGGTAACCGATGGCGCGGGCGCTCCACAGCGAGACCCAGCAATCGCGGATGCGCGAGAGAATGTTGTCGATGCCGATGCAGTTTAAATAGGTTTCGTGCTGACCGGCGAATGCCGCGCCGCCTAAATCCTCGGCCGTGGCCGAACTGCGCACCGAAAAAGCGGTGTTCTCGGGAAATTCGGCAAGCGCCTGTTCGATCGCATTGCGCAATGCTTCAGGCATAGGCCATTCGGACAGACGGCCGCAAAGTTTATTGCAAGCCTGTTCCAACGCGGCCGGATCGTCCAGCGGCAAGTCACGCAGCAGGCTGTCCAGGTTATCGCCCTGAGCCATGAAGGCGTGATAACTTTGCGGCGTCAGCACTATGCCGGGCGGAACCGGAAAGCCGTTCTGCGCCATACGGCCCAGATTCGCCCCTTTGCCGCCTGAGACGTTCGGATCGAGGACTTGGGGATGTTTGAAATCAAATAACAGGGACATGGGCATCCTTTTCGAGTGGGTTAATAGCGGGATGAGCGGCGTGGCGGCGGGCTTCGTACAAACCGAAGCAGGCCAGCGCCAAGCCGCTGACGACATCGACAAAATAGTGATAGCGCAGATAAAAAGTGGCAAGCCATAGCCCGATCACCGGCAACAGCAACAGCCAGAACTCGAACCGGTGATGCCGCCAGGCGAAGCCCAGCATGTACAGCGTGACTGCCACATGCAGGCTCGGCCAGACATCGACCTTATTACTGCCTTGCTCGACCATCATCTGGTTCAGCTCAGTTATCGCGCTGCCACTGAGTTTGACGCTAAACAGCTCAGGATACGCCAGCCACGGGCCGGCGGCCGGCACTGTCAAATAGCCGAGAAAGCCCAGGCCGTAGACGGTGAACAGGCCGGTATAAAATTCGCCGAGCAAGTCCCGGCGGCGGAAAAAGTAGCGCAATAAACCGACCAACAACAGCGGCATCAGTAAAAAGTAACAGGCGCTCATCAAATCGGTGACCCATGGATTGGCCCACTGTTGCAGCCAGACCGACGGCGTTTCTCCCAACAACCAGCGGTCCAGGGCGAGCAGTTCGGCATCGAATTTCGCTGTCCTAACCGCGGGAACGGCCCCGGCCATGGCTTGATAGGACACGTTCATGCCGATAGCGAGGCCGATGCAGAGAGCCGCCAAACCTCCCCAGCTGCGTTGCCTGTAATGTCTTCGCGCCAGCCCGGCCATGACGGCCAGCATCGGGCCGAATAACAGGCTCCAGATCGTCAATTGTGCTGCTTCGATGCCGGTCAAGGCGGCCAGGTAGATGCTAAAATAACGTAATGGCGGTTCAAGGAGTTTAAACATGCGGCATCCGGTTCAATAAATTGCGGTAGGCTTGTAGTAAAACCGTCCTAGCGGCTGGGTGAAACAAACCGTTGCCAAGCGCGACCGATAATTTGCGGAAGCGGTACCAAGCCATTATTCCGGCCGCGCTGATTGCCCAATAAAACCCAAGCCAGATCGGTTCAGTCATCCAAATGAATCCTGCATTAATAATCGGCAGCCAAACCAAAGCAACCGGCAAAGCGATTGCCATGCGCCAAAAGGCAATGACATTCGCGTCGTCCGGCAGCATCCGCCCGGCGATGTAGCCCGCCGCCAGAACCGGCAAGTTTAGTAAGCTAAAACACAATATGATCGGCGCCAGAATCAGCCAATAAGCCAGGTATAATGGCCACGGCTCGACCGGCACCAAGGGCACGCCTTGATGAAGAAATAAAGCGTTATCCTTGGCGACTTTTTCCAACTCGTGCGCCGCATCGGCCAAATCCGGCGGAATAGGGCGCTCGAATAATTTCAAGGTTCGCGCATAGGAACGCTCGGTGCCTAAGGTGCAAGCGTAGGCCAGCTTTTCGGCCAGCCGTTGCGTTTGTGCATCGGCAAAATTAGCACCAACCGTTTCCAGGGCAGCGCTAATCAGTTGCTGTAACGCCGTTTCGTCAGCGGTTTGCGGATATATCGGCTCGCTTATCAGCACTTCCGCCCGGCATTGCCAACGGGTAGGGTCTTCATAATGAACGGCCAGCGGCACGATAGCCGGGGCGACGCCGTCCTTCATCGCCCGGCCGATAATCCGAGCCGCGCCTCGATTAAACGGCAAATGTCGGTGGCCGAGCGTGCTGGTTCCTTCCGGCATGATAAACAACTGTCCACCCGTCTTCAGTACTTCCACGCATTGCTCCATGGCTTTGAGATTGTCGGTTTTGATGCCGCGCGCCTTATCCTTGGCGCGGGCCACGGCGATGCCTCGGAATAAAAACCGGCCCAGCGGCAAACGGTGCAGTTGCGCCGAGATCATCGGCACGGCGTCCGGCACGGCAAGCGCATAAGGGGCCGCGTCCAGCGCGCCGTTGCGATGCGTGGCGACGAATAAAACCGGTCCGTCGAGTGGCAACAGTTCTTTTCCGGTTATTTCGATACGATTAAAAGCCAAACGGCCGATGCCGCGCCACAACCAATAGTTTAACGATCCGGAGATTGTCGAATACGGCATGTTAACGTCCTTTTTTATTAGGCTTTATATTGTGTGGCCCGAACTATAGCAGGAAAATTGAATTTAAGAATGTCATCGGTATTTGTCGCGTTTTTTTGCTGCTGTTCGGCTTTACTCTCTTCATTTACCTTAAGTGAAATCATGCCCGGATAACCGATCGATAAACCAGCGCAAGACTTTGCCTTTGTTGCTTGTTTTCCAGGCTATATGAAGCGTATCAATCGGTATCTCGTCTTCTACCGGCAACGCGATCAGCCGGCCTTGTTCAAGCAGATGCCGAATCCGGTGCGCCGGTAAAAAACCTACGCCTAAACCCGAACACAGCGCCTTAATTTTTTCCGACATTGCCGGCACGCTTAGTACCGGCCGCTTGCTGAAGACCCGATGGCTTTGCGGAGCCTGGTTTCTCGATGAATCCCTGACCACGATAAAACGGTGCTGTTCAATCAACTGGCGGGATAGCGGCAATGATGCTTCAGTTAGCCGATGTCCCGGCACAACGGTAAAAACCCATTCAACCTGATGAATTTTTTGATATTTAATGCCCCGGTTCGGTGAGGGGAATACGCCTGTGCCTATAACAAGATCGGCGCGGTTGCCGGTTATCGCTTCTTGCGAACCGCCTAATACTTCTTCATAAATATTGATTTCAATATCCGGCAGCGCCTCGTAAAACTTGGCTATTAACGGGTAGATAAAATCAAAGTCCAAAATTGTATCTATCGCGATATTGAAAACCGGTTCCCAACCGCTATGGGTCTTTTTGGTGGCGATAGCTAAGCGTTCCGTTGCTTGCAGGATTTCCCGGCCTTGTTCGAGCAATATGTTGCCGGCTTGGGTTAATACGGCTTTTCTGCCTTCCTTGCGAAACAAGACCACGTCCAAGTCCTGTTCCAGTTTCTGGACGGTATAAGAAATGGCCGAAGGCACCCGGAACAGTTCATTAGCCGCGGCGGCAAAGCTGCCTTTCCGGTCAATGGCGTCTAAAACTTCCAGCGCGTCGAGGGTGATAGGGTATTTCATGTTTTCTGCTTGTGTTTAATGTTGGCTACCTGTTTTAACGGCCAGCCCTGGCGTTTTGTGGTCTGCGATAAAACCGCCGACGACAGCGGTTGGCAAAATGCATTTTCAACATTGGCTGAAAAAAACAAGCGCTGGGCCAAGAATGCGCCTGTGCTGATACTGGCCGTGGCGATGGATAATTTCAGCTATAACGGCCAACCGAATCGCTGGGCGATGTACGACACCGGCGCGGCCAGTCTCGGCTTATGCTTGCAGGCGACTGCAATGGGTTTGATTGTGCATCAAATGGGCGGTTTCGATGCCGAAAAAGCCCGCGAGGTTTTTAATCTTCCGGATGATTGCAAACCGATGGCAATGATGGCGGTCGGCTATCAGGCCGATGTGGATGTGCTTAATGACGATTTTAAGGAAGCCGAATTAGGCGCGCGCTCCCGGACTCCATTGAATGAACAGTTTTATGCGGGACAATGGGGCAGGGGAATTGAATGATTTGCCGATAGGCGGGAAACGTACCGATAGGCAGACCTTCCAGGTTTTAAAAACCTGGAAGGTCTAAGCGGAAGTTATTTTGGGCGAAACCCCAAGGTAATTTCCGGTGTTATTAAATCTTGGCTCCTAACGTAGATTTATTAACTCCATTAATTGTTCTTCGTCAATGGGCCTGGTTAAACAGCAATCGAATCCGGCGCTTAGAGCTTCGGTTTTTTGATTGCTGTCGGCAAAAGTGCTGATCGCGGCAACTTTTAACGACTTATTCTGCTTTCTCAGAATTTTCACCATCTCCAGTCCCGACATGACCGGCATGCTGAGATCGATCAGGGCGAATTTGTAGCGATGTTCGCCGATGAATTGCAGGGCTTCCGCACCATCGCTAGCCGAGTCAACGACATAGCCGTTTAGTTCGAGCATGTTGGCTAATATCAGCCGGTTTATTTCACTGTCATCCGCAATCAAAACGCGGCGTCCGGTATTTTCTGCCTGGAGCGAGTCCTGATGCTGTTCTATAGCCTGTTTTATTTGCATAATTGAAGACCTGTTTAATTGCGCTGTTCTGTTGTGTTCGAGACATAATGCGCCCCTGAACCCAAGGTAGTCCGGCTGGTAGTGCATCAGTTCGGCTATGTCGTTCAACCTGAGCGACCCGGCCAGTCCGCAGAGCATGGAATGGTTTTTTGCCCGTTTGACAAACTGCGCTATGTCGGTCTCTGCCATGACCTGAGTTAGGGAGCCGCTGCTTTTGTTCATGGTGTCGAGCATGACGCCTTTAAAACCGGCATGTTTTAAGGAAGCTATGACGCTAATATCCGGCTGGGTATCGGCGAATAATACAGCTATCAAGTTCATTGTTGGCGATAGCGTAACAAGCTTTTCTATAGTTCCTTGCCAGTCGCCGCCGGGAAAAAAGCCGATTTTTATATAATCGACGCCGGTTGCGGCCATGGCTTTGACGGCCCGGTAAACAATCTCCGGCTGCATCGGCAGGTCGCCAACGGTTGCGCTGACGGGACAATGTTTATCAATTGCAGCAACAATTTTTTTGACAAGGTCCGTTTCCAGCGCGCCCAGAGCGCCTAAAGCCGGTTGTTTCAGGTCGATAATATCAGCCTTTGCGGCTAACGCCAATAGGGCTTCTTCTACGCTGTTAACGCTGGCAAGCATTCCGGTCATGCGCTGGCCCCGGTATGATTTTCAATGACGGCCATCAGCCAAGCCCAGGCTTCCAGTTCCCGCTCTCCGGCTGTTTTTTCCAGGCCGATACGCAGATAGTCGATTTCCGCTTGTATTTTTTCCATCGGAATCATATTTAACCGGCTGATTAAAATCGCGGCTTCCAGTACCGAATACTGGGCGCGGTTAAAGCCTTTAAACGGCGCATGATTAGCGGTGTGTACGGCTTTGCAAAATAACTTAGGCCGGGTTTCATCGTCTTCAACGCGGATCAATTCGACTTCGGTATGGGCTAATGCGCAATCAAGCACTTGGCCGTCGATTTTTTCCGCCGGTTTTAACGGCCAGTCGCGCCGTCCGGTTAGGCAGCCGGCAAAGACGCGCACGTCATCGCAATAGTTGATGACTGCGGTTTTACTTTCCAGCAAGTTATTCAGTGTTGTGGAAGGGCGGAACGGCAGGATGATAAATTCATCTTGTGCTTCGGAAGATATATGGATACCCATAGGCGCAATATGCGCCACGCCCGAGCTGTTTTGGGTGATGACTATGGTTTCCTGGATCATTAAGTGTTTCTCACTAAATAGCCCAAAAAAATATCACCACGAAGACACGAAGGACACGAAGTTTTATTTCTTCGTGTCCTTCGTGTCTTCGTGGTGAGTAAAAAATAGGTAATCGGTTTGATTCTGAATGTCGTCATTAATGTTTTTTCAGTGTAGTTCCGGCCGGTTTAAAAGTGTGCAGGTCAACATTGGTTTCTGCGTTGTCGGTTGCGCAACCCCATTGCAATGCTTGATCCTGGGTATAGCGTTTACCCAATTGCCAGGCTATTTCGGCACGGGCCAGTTCAACGCCGAGATAAAAAGCGTGGCCGCCATCGGTTTCGACATGCAGTTTCGGGAACAGGTCGAACGGATCGGTGGCGCTGTGCAGGCCGTCTCGGTTGAAAATATGCACGCCTTCGGCACTGATCTGGACGCGGTAACTGGGGTCCTTGATTTGTCCGGCCAGTTCCTTGATTTCTTCCAGGCTATAAGGAAACGGCGAGGGTTCATGCAAAGCCATTAAGCCCGGATCGATATGTTTGGGCAGCATGTTATGTTCTTTCGCCGCAAACATGATACGGCGCGCCAAATCGGCTTCCTTGACCGCCCGGCAGGCGTGTTTGCTGACTTGGGTTGCTAAAATGCTGTTGATGTTGAGTTCCGAGCAAATGCCCAGCAGCAATGCATTCATTCCTACTGTGTCGGCATGGGTCAGTTCGGTGATATTGCCGACTCCGAGCATCATTTCAATATCGGGATGGTTTTTCCTGACTTCATGATAACGTACGATGGATTGGGTAAAGCCGAAATGCAGCGGGTCTAAAATCGGATCGACGATAAAGCGGCGGTTTTTAGCCTGCATCGCCTCAATGGCTCTGCCCAGCGAGGCCAAATCTTCATGCTTTTCCGGGATTAAAATCGGCGTCGCCGCGACTTCATCGGCAATCCACAGGGTGCTTTCGTGCAAGCTGAGCATATAGTCGGCGCCTGCTTTGCCGCCTCTGAGCAAATCGTCCGCTTCGAGCGAATCGATGCTGACGGTAAAGCCTTCCTGTTTCAAGGTGCGTATAATGTCTTCCATATGCGGAAAATCGGTGCTCGGTAGACAGCCGATGTCGATCACATCGGCGCCGTTTTGTTTATAGTAGTAAGCGCGTTTAACGACTTCTTCAACGCTGACATTGGGCGCATCGACGATTTCGGCAAAGATTTTGACGCTGTAGCGATTTAAATCGATTTTGTGCGCGGCTTGACCGAAAAACATCGGCAAGTCTTTGAGTTCTTCCGGGCCGCGTTCAATCGGCAAACCCATGTCTTTGGACAAGGCTTCCAAATCGCCGCGGCAGCGTCCGGGCACCAGTATGCGATCGGCTCCGAAAGTGTCGGTCAAGCGGCGGCCAATCATGTCGGCGGTCATTAATGCTGCGACCTTGAGGCCCAGCTCATGCACGGTATAGGTGAATTCCGGCTGCATTTTTTCCAGGATGCTATGCAGCTGTTTTTCCGCCAGTCTGCCGGTAAGAAAGAGGATGTGTTCGCTCATGCTAACGATTTTAACCGTTCTTTAACTGCGACAATCAGTTCGTCGACGCTTTCAACGACGCTGGTGTATTCAAAGGTACGTAGTTTGGCTGTGCCTTCCAGGTCGATTTTACGCGGGTAAACCATGACTTTTCCGTTTGGTGCGGTGGTTTCCATTTCCGGGGCTATGTCGCAAGGGTAAACAATACTTGGAACCCTGCATTTTCCGGCTTGGGAATAAAGATTAGTCACCAGCGAGTCGGCAATGCCCAGCACACATTTGGCAACCGTATTCGACGTGGTCGGGGCCATCACGAAAGTATGGTAATAGCCTTTGTAAAAATGTCCAACCGGCGGCGCTGACGCGGTTTTGTCGCGGTAGACCGGCATTTTTTTGCGCACGTCATCAAGCTTAATGCCGTACATAAGCAACACTTCTTCTCCGGCCTGACTTAAATACAGGTCGACATTATCCAGAGTCAACAGGAAGTCCAGGCATTCTTCTATATAATGACCGGAGCCGGTAATGGCCCAGGCTAATCGTGGCTTATCCATTAAATGTTAGTTAGAGTCGAAAATAGGGGCATTATACATGAATCAATATGCCGATTTTGTACACAGGAGTTTTTAGGGAATGTTCAGTCAATTCAACAGTCATGCCAATTCCGGATTGTCTGGTGGCATGCATGCCATCCTTGGCGATAGACCGGTGATGATGGGAATTTTAAATGTGACGCCGGATAGTTTCTCCGATGGCGGCAAATATTCAGGTCTTGATGCGGCTTTACGACAGGTTGAGCTTATGCTGTCCGAAGGCGTGGATATTATCGATATAGGCGGTGAGTCAACCCGGCCCGGAGCCGATGCGGTCGCGGCTGGTGAGCAGATCCAGCGGGTCGTTCCGGTGATTGAGGCTATTAGGGAATGCGTATCCGGGGATATTTTAATCAGCATTGATACGACCTTAAGCTCGGTCGCTAATGCGGCGCTGAATGCCGGGGCCAATATGATCAATGATGTTTCAGGGGGCAGGGCGGACCCGGCGATTTTAACGCTGGCTGCAAAAACCGGCGTGCCGATTATTTTGATGCACAGTCAGGGAACGCCGAAAACGATGCAGGATAATCCGCGTTATCAAGATGTCGTGCAGGAAGTGCTTGAGGCCTTGGATGAATGTGTTAATGCGGCTTTGGCGGCAGGCGTCAAAAAAGAAGCTATCGCAATCGATCCGGGCATAGGTTTTGGCAAGCGCAAGCAGGATAACCTGGATTTGTTGGCCCATCTGGATAAGTTGGTGGCGACGGGATTTCCGGTTTTGTTAGGCACCAGCCGCAAGCGTTTCATGGGTACGATTTGCGATGTCGTCGAGCCTTCGGAATTGGTTACCGCCACCGCCGTGACCACGGCTTTAGGGGTGATGGCCGGCGTGCGGATGTTTCGGGTGCATGATGTTAAGGAAAACCGGCAGGCGGCCGATGTGGCTTGGGCGATTAAACAGAGCCGGTAGTTGTATGGATTCAGACGTCTGTTTATTGTCTTAAAGAAAAAAACGCTAGCGCTTGCGATGAATATGCCTGTCACTAGGTATTTAGCGATATACCACTGTCTGTTTATTTAACTTAGTGTGTGCCTTTAAAGGTACATGCGCGGCTGGCGTTACAGTGCGCGTTCAACTCAGGATTTTATGACAGTGGAGAGGCGATATGGCTCCTAAGGAACTAACCAGGCAAGCATTTAAACTTTATGACACTCTTAAAATACAAGGTTATCGGGCTCCCGGATGTTCGGACTATAACAAGCGCTTACATGCCTTGGGATTGCGAGCTTTTTGCCGGTATAAGCGCCGTTTGGAATTCGAACGGCGCCAGAATTTTTTATTCACTGTCTCGCGTTGGGGCTTTTGATTGCTTAGCCTTGAGTCATAAGCGGTATCAATCAACGGTCCATTGCACTAAGCCGCTGTATGCCGTGGCAATAACAATCAAGCCGAAGACGATGCGGTACCAGGCAAAAATAATGAAATCATTATGGCTGATATAACGCAGTAATGCTTTGATTGCCCATAACGCACTAACAAAGGCGGCAATAAGTCCGGCTGCGAAATAGGGTGTGTCGGCTGCTAAATCCAATAAATCGCGGTGCTTGTACAAGTCGTAAACACTGGCGATTGTTAGCGTCGGAATCGCCAGGAAAAACGAGAATTCAGTCGCGGCTTTGCGCGACAGCCCGAATAATAAACCGCCGATAATAGTTGAGCCGGAGCGGGAAGTTCCGGGAATCAGCGCAAAAGCCTGCGCGATGCCTAACTTTAAGGCATTCAATGGACCTATATCTTCAATTTCGTGGATACGGATTTTATGCTCCCGTTTTTCCGCCCAAATAATCACAAAAGCGCCAACGATAAACGCCAGAGCCACCGGCATGGGTTTGAACAGCATCGCTTTAATGTGTTTGCCGAACAGCAAGCCCAGGCTAGCTAACGGCACGAAAGCGATTGCTATATTGAGTGCGAATTTTTGAGCGGACTTCTGGGTAGGTAAGCCGGTGATAACGGCAGTGATTTTTGCGCGGTATTCCCAGCACACTGCCAGGATGGCGCCCATCTGAATGACGATTTCAAATAATTTGCCTTTGTCGTCGTTAAAATTCAGCAGGTCGCCGACGAGTATTAAATGGCCGGTACTGGAAATCGGCAGGAATTCGGTCAGGCCTTCAACAATGCCCAGAATGATCGTTTTAAGCGTTAATATAAAATCCATGTTTTATCAGTAAGATGAGTGATTCGGTAGTGGAAAAATCCGTTTGCTCCTAGATCGGGGCGCCTTGTCTATGATAAACCGCGAGGTCATAAAAAACCAATCATCGGATGATCTAAAGCAGATCATTTTGGCATCAATAATGACTAAGGTCATTTCCATGAAAGAGCATACCCAAATTACGCATTTTTTCTCACCACGAAGACACGAAGAACACGAAGAAAAAACATAAACTTCGTGTCCTTCGTGTCTTCGTGGTGAATAAAAAATCGGATATGCCGGGTATATTCTTTATTGGACATCGCCTAAAACGGGTGCATTGCGGCCCTTGCATTGTTTATACTATGCGCAATAACAGTGCGTTTTCTGGTGTATTTTAGTAAAATGCCGAGTTACGCTACGCTCTTGTGCCCTATGGGTAAACCAACCTACAATTTTTAATCCATGCATACCCGCCGTAACAGGATCAATCAATGACCAACAGTTTAATTTCAAAAATCACCGGACTAAATGACATCGATCCAGCAGAAACCAAAGAATGGATGGAAGCCCTGCAAGCCGTACTCGAAAATGACGGCAGCGAACGTGTACACTTCCTGATTGAACGCTTGGTTGAGGTTACCCGGCATGCTGGCTTCGATATCCCTTTCAGCGCCAATACCGCTTATGTCAATACTATTCCTGTCGAACAACAGGCGCAGTTTCCCGGTGACATTGATATAGAACACAATATCCGTGCTTATGTCCGCTGGAATGCGATGATGATGGTGTTGAGGGCTAATAAACACACCAATGTCGGCGGCCATATTGCCAGTTTTGCGTCGGCGGCTACGCTATACGATGTCGGTTACAACCATTTTTGGCATGGGCCTACAGAACAACATGGCGGCGACCTGATTTTTACTCAAGGCCATTTAACGCCGGGTGATTATGCCCGTGCATTTTTGCTGGGACGGTTAACACTGGAGCAGATGGACAATTTTCGCCAGGAAGTCAACGGCAACGGCTTATCGTCTTATCCTCATCCTTGGCTGATGCCTGATTTTTGGCAGTTTCCGACGGTTTCCATGGGTCTTGGGCCGATTATGGCTATTTATCAGGCGCGTTTCATGCGCTATTTGCAGGATCGCAGCCTCGCCGATACTTCGGAACGCAAGGTTTGGAGCTTTCTTGGCGATGGTGAAACCGATGAACCCGAATCCTTGGGCGCTATCGGCATGGCCGGACGGGAAAAACTCGACAACCTTATCTTCGTTATCAATTGCAATCTGCAACGCCTGGATGGACCGGTGCGCGGTAACGGCAAGATTATTCAGGAACTGGAAAGCGAATTCCGCGGCGCCGGTTGGAATGTAATCAAGCTAATTTGGGGCCAGCGCTGGGATGCGTTGCTGGCTCGCGATAAAGACGGGCTGCTGGCGGCCCGGATGATGTCTTGCGTCGATGGCGATTATCAAACGTTTAAAGCTAAAGACGGCGCTTATGTCCGCGAGCATTTCTTTAATACCCCGGAATTAAAAGCCATGGTTTCCGACTGGTCGGATCGGGATATTTATGAACTTAATCGCGGCGGACATGATTCGGTTAAAGTTTTTGCCGCTTTCCATGCGGCGGTGCATCATAAAGGACAGCCTACCGTCATTCTGGCTAAGACCATTAAAGGCTACGGCATGGGCGAATCGGGAGAAGCTCAGAATATTTCCCATCAACAGAAAAAAATGAGTCCCAGTTCATTGAGTAACTTCCGTAGCCGTTACGGCTTGCCGGTTAGCGATGACGAGCTGAACGAGCTGCCTTATCTGAGCTTTCCCGAAGGCTCAAAAGAGCTGGAATACATGAAAAAGCGCCGTAGCGAACTGGGCGGTCATTTGCCTGCCAGAAGAGCTAAATCTTATGCGCTGGATGTGCCGGTATTGAGCGATTTCAAGCCGTTGCTGGAGGCCAGCGGCGAAGGCCGCGAATTTTCCACTACCATGGCTTTCGTCCGCCTGCTTAATATCCTGATTAAAGACAATAATATCGGCAAACGCATCGTGCCGATCGTGCCCGACGAATCGAGAACTTTCGGCATGGAAGGCATGTTCCGTCAGTTGGGTATCTGGTCACAGGTCGGTCAGTTATATACGCCGCAAGATGCCGATCAGCTGATGTTCTACAAAGAAGACAAACACGGACAGGTATTGCAGGAAGGCATCAATGAAGCGGGCGGTTTATGCGACTGGATCGCGGCGGGTACTTCATATTCGACCCATAACGTGCCGATGATTCCGTTCTTTATTTACTATTCGATGTTCGGATTTCAACGGGTCGGCGACTTGGTCTGGGCGGCTGCCGACCAACGCACGCGCGGCTTCTTGATGGGCGGTACGGCAGGCAGAACCACGCTGAATGGCGAAGGCCTGCAACATGAAGACGGACACAGTCATTTGATGTCGGCAACCGTGCCCAACTGCGTGTCTTACGACCCGACTTATGCCTATGAGTTGGCGGTGATCATTCAGGACGGTTTACGGCGCATGTATGTCGAGCAGGAAGATGTTTTCTATTACATCACGGTGATGAACGAAAACTATGCCCATCCGGCAATGCCTAAAGGCGCGGAGCTGGACATACTGAAAGGCATGTACAGCTTCAAGAAAGGCGCTCAAGAGAAAACGCCGCGTGTCCAATTATTGGGTTCGGGAACGATTTTCCGTGAAGTCGAGGCAGCTGCCGAATTGTTAAGCAACGATTGGGGCGTGGAAGCCGATTTATGGAGTTGCACCAGCTTTACCGAATTGGCTAGAAACGGTCAGTTCTGCGAGCGTTGGAATCGTTTGCATCCTACCGAAACGCCGAAAAAATCACATGTCGCACATTGTCTTGCCGATGCGCAAGGCCCGGTAATCGCCGCCAGCGATTACACCCGCGCTTTTGCCGAACAGATTCGCGGTCTTATTTCCGCGCCTTATACAGTACTGGGTACCGATGGCTTCGGCCGTTCCGATACGCGCGAAAATCTGCGCCGGTTTTTTGAGGTAGACCGTTACCATGTGACGATTGCCGCGTTAAAGAGCTTGGCAGACTTGGGGCAGTTCGATGCCGCCAAAGTGGATGTGGCGATTGCCAAATACGGCATTAACCCCGATGTAACCGCACCTTGGCTAATTTAACGGAAGGACTTGAAAAATGGCTGCTCTAATTGAAATTAAGGTTCCCGATGTCGGCAATGTCGCGGATATTGATGTCGTCGACGTATTGATTAAGCCGGGCGACCAGGTAAAGCTGGAACAAACCCTGGCTGTGCTTGAAACCGATAAAGCCAGCATGGATTTACCCGCGAGCGCAGCGGGTACGGTGCAGGAAGTGTTTATCAAAACCGGTGATAAGGTTTCGGAAGGTAAGCTGATTGCGACGGTATTGGCAAATGCTGAAGAGGCTGGTGCGGCAAAACCGGAACAACCGGCACCGCAAGAAGTTGCTCCGGCGCCGGTGGAAAAAGCGCCGGAACCTGCCAGTGCGCCAGTGGTTGCCGCTAGGCCGGAACCATTACCGGAAGCCTCGACTGGCGGCGATTCTACCAAACCGGCTCACGCCGCACCGTCGGTCCGGCTTTTTGCTCGTGAGTTGGGCGTTGACATATATAAAATAACAACCGGCAGCGGCCGCAAAGGACGCATCTTAAAAGACGATGTGAAAAACTTCGTCAAAAAGGCGATGACTGAGGGTGCGGCGCAAGGCGGTTCCGGAATACCGGCAATGCCGAGCATCGACTTCTCCCAGTTCGGCGATATAGAAGAGCAGAAGCTTAGTAAAATCAAGCGCTTGACCGGGCAGAACCTGAGCCGGGTATGGCTGAACCTGCCAATGGTCACCTACCATGATGAAGCGGATATTACCGAAATGGAAGCATTCCGCAATGCATTGAATGGCGAAAAATCCAAGGATGAAATCAAAATCACCGGGTTGGTGTTTATCATCAAGGCACTGGTTTCCGCGATGGAACAGTTTCCGCAGTTTAACGCATCGCTGTCCGCCGATGGCGAAAAACTAATCTTCAAGAAATACTTCAACATCGGCATTGCAGTCGATACACCCAACGGTTTGGTGGTGCCGGTGCTGCGTGACGTCAACCGTAAAGGCATCAACGAATTAACCGCCGAATTGGCGGAAAAAAGCAATAAAGCTCGCCAAGGCAAGCTGATGCCTGCCGATATGCAAGGCGGCTGCATCACCATTTCCAGTCTCGGCGGTATCGGCGGTACGGCTTTTACCCCGATCGTCAATGCGCCGGAAGTGGCGATACTCGGCGTTACCCGGTCAAAAATGCAGCCGGTTTGGGATGGCAAGGAATTTGTGCCGCGTCTGATGTTGCCGCTTGACCTGACTTACGATCACCGGGTAATTGACGGTGCGGAAGGTGCTCGTTTCATGGCAGCAGTCAAACAGTACTTGGGCGATATCCGCCGTCTGTTACTTTAATCAGGGGAATAATATGGATGCTAATTCAGCGATTGATGAGTCCACGCTACATGCGGAAGTTCTGGTGTTGGGAGGAGGTCCCGGCGGTTACACGGCAGCGTTCCGCGCCGCCGATCTAGGTAAGCAAGTAGTATTGGTCGAACGTTATCCGGCGCTGGGCGGCGTCTGTCTTAACGTCGGCTGCATTCCATCCAAAGCCCTGCTGCATATCGCGCAAATTGTTCACGAAGCCGAAGAATTCGAACAGCACGGTCTCAGTTACGGTAAGCCGAGTTTCGATTTGGACAAAATTCGCAGTTGGAAAGAGGGTGTGTCCAAGGGACTCAGCGACGGTCTTGCCCGTTTGGTCAAACAGCGCAAAATAACGCTGGTTCAAGGCCTGGGAAGTTTTACCTCGTCCCATACGGTTGAGGTAAAAACCGAAGCCGGCCTTAAGATTGTCAACTTCGATCAGGCAATTATCGCGGCCGGGTCGCACCCGACCAAAATCCCGGTTTTTCCTAATGATGACCCGCGTTTATGGAATTCGACCGACGCCCTACAACTAAAAGAAATCCCGAAAAAACTGTTGATCGTCGGCGGCGGCATCATCGGCTTGGAAATGGCGACGGTTTATCATGCGCTCGGCTCCGAAATCAGCGTAGTCGAGTTAATGGATCAGATCATTCCCGGCTGCGATAACGATCTGGTTACTCCGCTGTACCGAAAAATTAAAAAGCAATACAGAAATATCTGGCTGGAAACCAAGGTGACCTCCATTGAAGCCGAAACAAATGGCCTGAAAGTCGGCTTCGAAGGCAAGGGCGCCCCTGAATCGGAATTGTTCGACGCAGTCTTGGTCGCCGTGGGACGTAGGCCCAATGGCAAACTGATCGGCGCGGAACTGGCCGGGGTTAATGTCGATGAGGCCGGTTTTATCGCGGTCGATAAGCAGCAACGCACCAATGTTTCTCATATTTTCGCTATTGGCGACATAGTCGGCAATCCGATGTTGGCGCACAAAGCCTCGCATGAAGGCAAAGTCGCGGCCGAAGTTGCGGCCGGGTTAAAAGCAGGATTCGATGCTTTAACTATTCCGGCTGTTGCCTATACCGATCCTGAAGTCGCCTGGATGGGCCTAACTGAAAATCAGGCCAAGAAACAGGGCATAGAGTATGACAGGGCGGTTTTCCCTTGGGCGGCCAGTGGACGCTCATTAAGCCTGGGGCGAAAGGAAGGTTTGACCAAAATACTTTGTGAAAAGGAAACCGGTAGGGTTCTTGGCGCAGGTATGGTGGGTCCTAATGCGGGCGAGTTGATTGCCGAAGCGGTATTGGCTTTGGAAATGGGTGCGGACGCCGAAGACATCGGTTTAACTGTCCACCCGCATCCTTCTTTATCCGAGAGCTTCGCGTTTGCCGCGGAAATGATCACCGGTTCTATTACCGATCTGTATATAAAAAAATAAGGTTAAAGCCCTGTTCATTCTCGTCATGATCCGCATGGATGCGGATCGGGCGCGGTACTTTCAATGTTGGTTTTGTCTTTAATAAACAGCAGGATTTAAAGAGCAATATACAATGCGTTTGCCGGTTAAATAAATTCTTGTTAGTTTTAGAACCTGTGTAAAATAATCCATGAATTAGCATTTTTCGCTCAATCCTTAAAAAATCCGACTTTTATCCTAGTTAAAAACCAATTGCTCCATTTATTTATAACCCTTGTCTGCATTGAGATAGGCATGAATAGAGCGGCAAAAAAGCAGGCGGCGAATTTGCAGCCGAACGGAAGTTTATGTACGAGTCGTATAATTTAAAACTCTTCAATCAAACAATATTTTCAGTCCAGCAGGATAACCGAGCATCTAAATGAAAACCAAGATAGTCACTGTCATTGCACTCGCTCTAATCGTCTTCATTAATTTCAGTATTTGGAGTTATGTTAACAACCCCTTGCAATTGCAACCTTGGACCAAAACCACGATGGGCGTCACCTTCGACCCCATGAGAAAGCAAGATACGCAAACAAGCAATACCTTTCCCAGCGAAGCCGATATTGATCATGACTTAAGCCTGCTGGCCAATAAAGTTCATGCCGTTCGTACTTACAGCGTGCTTAAAGGGCTGGATAAAATTCCTGAACTGGCCGCCAAGTATAATTTGAATACTACCGTGGGGGCTTGGATTGACGGTAATCTTGAGAAGAACCGGCAAGAAATCGAAACCTTAATTAATGTCAGCCGCCAGAATAATCCCAAAATCGTTCGCGTCATGGTCGGTAACGAGGTTCTACTCCGTAGCGAAATTAAGCCGGAGCAACTGATCGAATATATCAGGGAAGTGAAGAAAAACACCTGGAGACCGGTTAGTACATCCGAAACATGGGCTGAGTGGATGAAGCATCCTGAGCTTGTTGATGAAGTTGATTTTATAGCGGTACATATTCTGCCTTATTGGGAGGGGATTGCGGCGGAAGATGCGGTTGATTATGTGTTTGATCGTTATCATGCCGTGCAAAAAGCCTATCCGAATAAACCTATCGTCATTACCGAGGTCGGTTGGCCTTCGGACGGTCAACCATTTAAGCATGCGACCGCATCAATATCCAATCAGGCAAAATTCCTGCGCGAATTCCTCAATCGCGCCGATGCCGAAAAAGTTACTTATTACATTGTAGAGGCGTTCGACCAGCCCTGGAAAATGTCCCTGGAAGGCTCGGCCGGAGCTTATTGGGGGATTTTTAATGCGGACAGGCAACCCAAATACCCTATGGACGGCGACGTTATCACCATGCCAAACTGGGAAAACTGGGCGACCGGGGCAGCCATTTTCAGTGTCGTGTTAATGGTTTTATTCTTATTTACCCGCAGCAGTATGAAATTGCCGGGATTGCTGTTTTTCGGCCTGATTGCCAATCTTGCGGCATCGACAATTTTCTGGTCGGTGTCGATTGGCGCCCAGCAATACCAAACCAATATCTCTATAGTTTTTTGGGGGATGCTGGTATTGATGCAGGTTATGGCGGCGGTTATCTTATTGATCGAAAGTTTGGAGATAGCCGAAGTCATCTGGCACCGGAAAACGGCCAGGACTTTTCAGCCGCTTACGCCATCTCCTGACTTTAAATATCCGAAAGTATCTTTGCATTTACCGATCCATAACGAGCCGCCCGAGATGGTGCGCATGACTCTGGAAGCTTTGGATAAAGTGGATTATCCCAACCTGGAAGTGTTGGTGATGGACAATAACACTAAAGATCCTGCGGTGTGGGAACCGGTTAAAGTCGATTGCGAACGTCTGGGGCCAAAATTCAGGTTCTTCCATTTAGAAAACTGGCCCGGCTTTAAAGCAGGCGCAATCAATCATGCGCTTGAGCAAACCGCTCCCGATGCCGAGATTATTGCTGTTATCGACAGTGACTATATCTTGTCTCCTGATTGGCTTAATTGCATGGTGCCTTATTTCGATAACGAAAATGTCGGTTTTATTCAATCGCCCCAAGATTATCGTGACCGCGACCAAAGCGCTTTTAAGTCTTTTTGTTATTGGGAATATGCCGGATTTTTCAATATCGGCATGGTGCAAAGAAACGAATACAACGCCATTATCCAGCACGGCACTATGACGATGATCAGGAAGTCTGCGTTGCTGGAAGTAGGCAAATGGTCGGAATGGTGTATTTGCGAGGACAGCGAGTTAGGCTTGCGTTTATATGAAGCGGGCTATGATTCGGTTTACGTTAAGGATTCGTTTGGCAGAGGGGTTATGCCCGATACCATGTCCGGCTACATGACGCAACGCTATCGCTGGGTTTATGGCGCGATGCAAATTATCAAAGCGCATTGGCGTAGCTTTTTGCCGTCTAAAGAGCCTAAATTGACCCCTGCGCAGAAGTATTATTTTATTGCCGGTTGGCTGCCGTGGTTTTCGGATGCACTGGCATTGGTATTTACCATGACCAGCTTGATCTTAACGGCGGTAATTCTTTACGATCCGATACACAGCGAGCTTCCGGCCAATGCCTTTTTATTGCCGACGGTGGGTATCTTCAGTTTTAAAATTATCCGCGGCTTGTGGCTATACCAAGCCCGTGTTCCGTGTTCGGTTTGGCAATCGTTAGGCGCCGCGCTATCAGGCTTGTCCTTAACGCATACGGTTGCCAAGGGTACGTTACAGGGTTTGTTTACTTCGGGTAAGCCGTTTATGCGTACGCCCAAGTTTGAACAACACGGTGCTTTACTAGCCGGTTTATTCACCATACGCCAAGAATTGTTGTTGTTAATATTATTGAGTGTAGCGATTGGGATGATGGCTTCGCTGGAGCATTTTGATAACTTTAGCGGTAGGCTATGGATAGCTATTCTTTCGGTGCAAGCCGTGCCTTATGTTGCTGCGTTGCTGACAACATTGATCAGCATAGCGCCGGACTATAAGTCCGAGCCGGTTGTCGAAAAAAAGCCCGCTAAGTCGAAAACTAAAAAGAAGAAAAGCAAGGCATAATGCCGGTTAACGAAGCGCATGGAGAAAGCTTCATGCTCTTCGTTTCTTTATAGTGAGTTAAACTCTACTTCAAGCAATTTTCATCGTTATGCAGCGGATTGTTGATCCGTGTGCTGATTGGGGTAGTCTGCATAGTCCGGTAAGCATCGGCGGCTAAAAAATCCTCTATCTTGATAGCTGCATTTTTTTTATCCAGCCAGCGAATGTAATCGTCGGATGCGACAATAACCGGCATTCGGTTATGAATCGGCGCTATTTTTTCATTGGCAACGGTAGTGATAATTGCGCATGAATACACCGTTTCCTGAGCGTGTTCCCAATGTTCCCAAATGCCTGCAAAGGCGAACAATGCATTATCCGGCCGGTGTATGTGGTAGGGCTTTTTGCCGGGTATCGCCAGGGATGGTGTGTATGCCGCAAGCCTGCCGGGAGCAGGCGAGGCTTCAGTATGCTGCCACTCAAAGAAACCAGTAGCGGGAATCAGGCAACGCCGATGCCGGTAAGCCTGTTTAAACGACGGTTTTTCAGTCAGTGTTTCCGCCCTGGCATTGATCAGGTGGCTGGCAATGCTGCGGTCTTTCGACCATGATGGGATCAATCCCCAGTGTAGATTAACCGCCCGGTTGTTGCCGTCTTCCATTTGCACGACAGCGAGGATTTTTTGCCCCGGCGGAATGTTGTAGTCAGGTTTGAGTGCGGGTAAACTCAGCAATCCGAAATGATCCATAATCTGCTGCCCGGTTGCGATCAAGTTATAACGTCCACACATACATGCACCCCGAACTGATAAAACTGGAAAAAACTTTCAGGCTTTCGATTCTAACAAAGATTGACGATCCATTGCTTGCGCAATATCAAATCGAGTTATGGATGAAACGGGACGATTTGCTGCATCCAATCGTTTCCGGTAATAAATGGCGCAAACTTAAGTACATACTCGATCATGCCCTATCGTTAGGTGCAGATACGATTATCAGCATGGGCGGTGCTTATTCCAATCATTTACATGCTTTGGCTTATGTGGGTAAAGTGTTAGGATTAAAGACCATCGGACTTGTTCGCGGTGAACAGCCGGAAACGTTGACTCCGGCTTTGCTGGACATGAAAAGATGGGGTATGGAACTGAAATTTGTATCCCGTTCCGACTATAGACTGCTCAGGCAGTATAAAGGTTGGCGGGACTTGCCCGGCTTGAAGATCGGTCAATACTGGTTAACTGAGGGTGGGGCGCAGGCCTTGGCGTTGAAAGGTGTTGCAGAACTGATTGCCGACATAGATGTCTCATTCGACATGCTGTGCGTGCCTTGTGGAACCGGCACGACTTTGGCCGGCATTGTTGAAGCGGTTCCTGAGCAGGTATCGGTGTTGGGTTTTGCAGCGTTAAAAAACGCAGGTTTTTTAACCGAGGACGTTGAAGCCCTGCTGTCACAACCTCGTAATAACTGGCAGATAAACTTGGGTTATCATTTTGGCGGTTTTGCCAAAATCACTACCGAATTAAATACATTTATTGAAGACTTTGAATTAAAAACTACAATCTCTCTTGAACCTGTCTATACCGGCAAAATGATGTATGCCGTCTACGATCTAATCAAAAAACATTATTTCAAGCCTGGGCGGCGTATTATTGCTCTGCACACCGGAGGTTTGCAGGGTAAAAGAAAGTAGGGTGCGTATCGCGCACTTTAGATGTGGATGTTATTGAAAAATGGTGCGCGATGCGCACCCTACATGACTGAGTACAACATGGATATAAACGAAACAGAAGACCTAATCGATCTGCAAAAACCGGAGCTTTATATTAATCGGGAATTGAGCTTACTGGAGTTCAACAAAAGGGTTCTGGCGCAGGCGAAAGATGAAAGAGTGCCGCTGCTTGAGCGGCTTAATTATTTGTGTATTTCCTGTTCCAACCTTGATGAGTTTTTCGAGGTTCGAGTGGCCAGTGTTATCCAGATGGCGGCTATCGATCCCAAAGCCGTCGGTTCCGATGGCTTAACGCCTAATGAGCAGCTGGAGCTGATTGCGGTTCATGCTCACCAGTTGGTTGATGAACAATATCAAGTCCTTAACGAGATTTTGATTCCAAAACTGGCCGAGGAAAATATTCGTTTTATTCGGCGCAAGGAATGGAGCGAAGCGCAACTTAAATGGTTGGAAGCCTATTTTAATAATGAGTTATTGCCGATTCTAACGCCGGTTGGATTGGATTCCGCTCATCCTTTTCCGCGCATACTCAACAAGAGTTTGAATTTTATTATTTCCTTGACCGGAAAAGATGCATTCGGCAGAAATAGCGGCCGGGCTATTTTACAAGCGCCCCGGGCGTTGCCGCGCATCATTCAGTTGCCTGCCGAGGAAACGGGCAGTGGACCGGCGGATTTTGTATTTTTGTCGTCGATTATTCATGCCTTTGTCGATCAGCTGTTTAATGGCATGAATGTCAAAGGCTGTTATCAATTCAGGGTCACTCGGAATAGCGATTTTTTTGTCGATGATGATGCGATTGACGATTTGCTGCTTGCCGTCGAAGGCGAGCTGGCCATGCGTAACTACGGCGATGAGGTTCGTCTGGAGATTGACGCCAAATGCCCGGACGAAACAGTCACGTTTTTGCTGGATCGTTTTGAAATGACTCGCGATCGTTTGTTTTTGGTTGACGGGCCGGTTAATTTAAACAGGATTCAGGAAATTAATGGTCTGGTCGGCCGGCCTGATCTTAAATTTCCTTCTTTCAAACCGGTTGTGCCGCAACAACTGGAGCGCAGTAAAGATATATTTGCGGCGATTAGGCGTCACGATATTTTGTTGCACCATCCTTTTGAGTCGTTCTCGCCGGTTGTTGAATTCGTGCGTCAGGCGGCGGTTTCTCCCGACGTATTAGCCATTAAACAAACGCTCTATCGTACCGGGGCCGATTCGCCTATTGTCAGCGCCCTAATCAAGGCGGCGAGAGCAGGTAAGGTAGTGACAGTGGTTATCGAATTGAGGGCGCGATTCGACGAAAAAGCCAATATCGATTTGGCCGCCAAATTGCAGGAAGCCGCCGTGCATGTAGTTTACGGCGTGGTGGGCTATAAAACTCATGCCAAGATGTGTTTGGTGTTGAGAAGGGAAGGCAATGAATTACGAAATTATGTGCATCTGGGTACCGGAAACTATCACCCGAAAACAGCACAGATTTATACCGATTACGGCTTGTTTTCCTGCGATAAAGAATTGGGCGAAGATGTTCGGCGAGTATTTGCCCAATTGACCAGTTTGGGTAAGGTAACCAAATTGAATAAATTATTGCAATCACCGTTCACCTTGCATAGGGGGTTGATGGAGAAAATCGAACGGGAAATACGTCATGCCAAAAGCGGCAAGCCGGCAAAAATAATCATCCAGGTCAATGCTGTTGTTGAGGAGCAATCTATTCAGGCTCTTTATCGTGCATCGCAGGCCGGGGTTGAGGTTAAATTAATTGTCAGGGGAGTATGCTGTTTAAAGCCGGGCGTTCCAGGCGTATCGGAAAATATAGAAGTACGATCCATTATTGGGCGGTTTTTGGAGCATGCACGGGTTTATGCGTTTGAAAATGGCGGCGATAGGGAAGTCTACGCATCCAGTGCGGATTTAATGAATCGCAATATGTTCCGGCGTGTTGAAATCTGTTTTCCAATTGAGAATAAGAAATTGCAAAACAGGATATTACAGAACCTGAATTTGTATTTAAACGATAACACCCAGGCTTGGCTCTTGCAACCGAACGGCAGCTATCAACAGTTGCAAAAAACCGACGCTGAAGAGCCGGTTCGGGCCCAGACTATGCTTATGCATGAATTGCAATGACTAGAATATGCGAGATTGCCCAATTAGGCGCTAAGGTACTCAGGCAAAAAGCCGAGGCTGTTGTTGATGTACATGATGTTGAGTTCCGGCAGATAATTGAGGCAATGCTCAGCACTTTGGCTGCGACTGAAGGTGTTGGTATTGCAGCGCCCCAGATCGGTGAATCGAAACGGATTATTATCATAGCCTCAAAACCTACTCCGCGTTATCCATCGGTGCCGCTGATGGCGCCTACGGTGATGATTAACCCCGATTTTCAGGTCTTATCGGAAACACAAGAAAAGGGTTGGGAAGGCTGTCTGAGCATTCCGGGGATACGCGCTTTAGTGCCGCGGTATCAGGAAATAATGATTCAATATACCGATCAACAGGGCAATTTAATCGAGTCAAAACTAATTGGGTTTGTGGCTAGGATTTTTCAGCATGAAGCCGACCATTTAGAGGGTAAAACCTATCTGGATAGAGTTGAGAATAATCTGGATATTTTTGCGGAAAGTGAATATCTTAAATTGATAGATGGTTTGCGTTAGTTATACTTTAAACGGTCAGATTTTCGGTTTTTTCAGAAAACAATTGGAACTTCATAGTCATTAAAGTTTGCATATTCGCTTTGAACCGGGTGCCCAGTTCGGCGATGCAAGTATCGATGCTATTTCTA
>Ga0208789_1000288_pt1 | contig 58587 bp, 43 predicted proteins | sample Methanotroph_Enr_FD_187368 | JGI IMG/M metagenome (GOLD analysis project Ga0208789, IMG submission 187368) | Enriched soil microbial communities from Old Woman Creek wetland in Ohio, USA - Methanotroph_Enrichment_5 (SPAdes) (version 2) | ecosystem: Environmental > Terrestrial > Soil > Wetlands... | reverse complement strand
CGCACGCGCGCGGCGAGGGGGCCCCCGAGGAGTTCGACGCCGTCCCGGGCCACGGCCGCCAGGAGGGCGTTCACGCCACCTCCTGTCCAGGCGAGGCCCCGCGGGCCCAGTTGGGGCGCGGGGGGCGGCTCGGCGGCCCAGCGGTTGACCCGGGTGCGGTCGGCGGCGGCGAAGGGCTCCTGGCGGACGCAGGCCCGGGCCAGCCGGTACAGCGCCTCCCGCAGGGCCCGGGCCTCCGCCAGGTCGGCTTCCGTGGGACGGGGATCCCGCGTGGCGAGGCCCGCCGCCACGAACCAGCGGCCCAGGTCGCGGGGGGTGGCCAGGAGGTCGCGGGGCTCGGCCTTCAGGCGGGCGGCCAGGGTGGCCGGGAGGTCCAGGGCCAGACGGCCGGACCGGAACTTGAAGCCGTCGCGGGTATCGGGGAGGGGGGAGGCGGGGAGGGGCATCGAAAACCTGGAAACCATATTGACAGGTTACCTGTCCGGGCGTTCCATGTAACTTCATTAAGTGGTTACTTCACAGGAGTCCCCATGTCCCTCCGCTCGATCCTGCTCCCCCTGGCTTTGGGCCTCTCCCTCGCCGCCCAGCCGCCCGCCCCGCCATCCCTCGTCGGAACCTGGACCCTGGAACGCGTAGACAACGTCCTGCCGGACGGCACTCGGGTCCAGCTCTATGGGCCCCGGCCCCAGGGCCTCCTGGTCTTCGATGCGCAGGGACGCTATGCCCTCCAGATCCTGCGGGAGGGCCGCCCCCGCTTCGCCGCCGGCGACAAGGCCAGGGGGACGGCCGAGGAGAACCGGGCCGCCGTGGCCGGCAACAATTCGCACTTCGGCCGCTACGCGGTGGACGCGGCCGGAGGCACCCTCACCTTCCACATCGATCACGCCTTCTTCCCCAACTGGGAGGGCACCACCCAGGTGCGGACCTTCACCCTCCAGGGCGGGGAACTGCGCTACACCGTGCCCACGCCCACCACGGGGGGCCTTGCGCAGGGCGAGGTGGCCTGGCGCCGGGCGACGATGCCGTGAGCAACGGATGTCAGCCGAAAAATTCAATGCATTTAACTGAAGTCATTTTAAAACATGCGAAAAATGGATAATAGACTCTCTTAAATAAATGACCTCGTGGTGTTGACCAAGGTGACCGGATCGGTAATGTTACTGACCAGGTCATCTTGCGGGGCTCCATGATCGGCATCTCACGGCAGACGGATTACGCGGCGCGGCTGGTGCTGCACCTGGCGGCGCTGCCGGAGGGCACCCAGGTGTCCATCGCCGAGATCTCCGCCCTGCGCCTCCTGCCCGTGGCCCTGGTGCGCCGGCTGGCGGGCCCCCTCGTGAAGGCGGGCATCCTGCGCACCTCCCGGGGCACAGGCGGGGGCATCCGCCTGGCCCGGGCCGCCGCCACCATCTCCCTGCTGGACGTGATCACGGCCGTGGAGGGGCCCGTGGTCCTGAACCAGTGCCTGGACGGCAAGCACACCTGCCCCTTCACGGGCGCCTGCCCCATCCAGGAGGCCTGGGCCGCGGCCACCCGCGTCCTGGAGGCCCATCTCGCCGGGGTGCGCTTCGACGCCCTGGCCCTCGATTCGGAGCGGCATCTCGCCGCCCACCTGTCCCGCCACGCCGCCGTCCGCAAGGCGTCGGCAACTTGTCCCGTTTTCTAGCCGTACCCCCCCGACACCCCCCTGAAAGGAGGACACCTTGGATGTCCTGGCCCTGTCGCGCCTGCAATTCGCAGTCGCCACCTACTTCCACTTCCTGTTCGTGCCCCTGACGCTGGGGCTCTCCATGCTCGTCGCCATCATGGAGACGCTGTACGTGCGTTCCGGCGACGAGGACTACAAGCGCATGACGAAGTTCTGGGGGAAGCTCTTCCTCATCAACTTCGCCGTGGGCATCGTCACGGGCCTCACGCTGGAGTTCCAGTTCGGCACGAACTGGTCGCGCTACTCGGCCTACGTGGGCGACATCTTCGGCTCGCTGCTGGCCATCGAGGCCACGGCGGCCTTCTTCCTGGAGTCCACCTTCATCGCGGTGTGGTTCTTCGGCTGGGAGAAGCTCTCGAAGAAGGCGCACGCCACCGCCATCTGGCTGGTGGCCATCGCGTCGAACATCTCGGCCTTCTGGATCCTCGTGGCCAACGCCTGGATGCAGCACCCCACGGGCTTCGTCATGCGCAACGGCCGCGCCGAGCTGGCGGACTTCGTCGCCGTCATCACCCAGCGCTTCGCCATCCTGGAGTTCATCCACACCCTGGGCGGCGCCTACCTGACGGCGGGCTTCTTCGTGCTGGGCATCTCCGCCTGGCACCTGATCCGCAAGCAGGAGACCGAGTTCTTCCGGAAGTCCTTCCGCGTGGCAGCGGTCTGGACCCTGGTGTTCGCGCTCTTCGAGATCGCCCAGGGCCACATGAATGCCGAGATCCTCGGCAAGGCCCAGCCCACCAAGCTGGCCGCCATGGAGGCCCACTGGGAGACGGGCCGGAACGTGCCCATGAACCTGGTGGCCTGGCCCGACGCCGCCCATGAGCGCAACGCCGTGCAGGGCCTGGCCGTGCCCGGCGGCCTCAGCCTGATGGCCACCTATTCCACCGATGGCGAGGTGAAGGGCCTGAAGGACTACCCCGTCGCCGAGCGGCCGCCCGTGCTGCCGGTCTTCCTCAGCTTCCGGGCCATGGTGGGCCTGGCCTTCCTCTTCCTGGCGGTGGGTCTCTGGGCCTTCCTCAAGCGCCACGCCATCACGGAGCAGCACCGGTTCCTGCGGGTGCTGCCCTGGCTGATCCCGCTGCCCTACCTGGCCAACGAACTGGGCTGGACCATCGCGGAGCTGGGCCGCCAGCCCTGGATCGTCTACGGCCTGATGAAGACTTCCGACGCCGTCTCGCCCATCTCCACCGGGCAGGTGGGGACGTCCCTGGTGGCCTTCTTCCTGGTCTACGCGCTGCTGGGCGCCGTGGACTTCTACCTGCTGTTCAAGTTCGCCCGCAAGGGCCCCGAGGCCGCGCCCGCGGCGGCGAAGTAGGAGGCGACGATGTTCGAGACCATCTGGTTCGTGATCTGGGGCGTGGCCTGGGCCGTCTACTTCATGCTCGACGGCTTCGACCTGGGGCTGGGCACGCTGTTCCCCTTCCTGGCCAAGGACGAGACCGAGAAGCGGATCCTCGTGAACGCCATGGGTCCTTTCTGGGACGGCAACGAGGTGTGGCTCATCACGGCGGGCGGCGTGACCTTCGCGGCCTTCCCGCGGGCCTACGCCATCATGTTCTCCGGCCTCTACACGCCGCTCATGCTGCTGCTCTTCGCCCTCATCCTGCGGGGCGTGGCCTTCGAGTTCCGGAACAAGGAGGACAGCCGGGCCTGGCGGGCCACCTGGGACACCTGTCTGGTGGCGGGCTCCTTCCTGCCGGCCCTGCTGCTGGGGGTGGCCTTTGCCAACATCTTCCAGGGCCTGCCCCTGGACGCCGCGGGCCTCTTCCACGGCAACCTGTTCACCCTGCTGAACCCCTACGGCCTGCTGGGCGGCGTGCTCTTCGTGGTGATCTTCGCGGTCCATGGGGCCCTGTGGCTGGCCACCCGCACGGAGGGCGATCTGCAGGCCCGGGCCGGGCGCATGGCCACTTCGCTCTGGATCGTCGAGGCCGTCGTGGCCGTGGCCTTCCTCGCCATGACCTGGTTCAGCACCCGGCTCTGGCAGAACGTCCTGGCGAAGCCCGTCCTCCTGGTGCTGCCGCTGCTGGCGGTGGCGGGGCTCCTGGCGCTGCGCGTCTTCGCGGCGAAGGGCGCCTGGTGGAAGGCCTGGTTCGCCTCCTCGGCCCTCATCCTGGGCGCCGTGCTCTTCGGCGTGGCGGGCCTCTTCCCGAACCTGCTGCCCTCCAGCCTGGATCCTGCGGCCTCGGTGACGGCCTTCAACGCCGCCTCCAGCCCCCTGACGCTGAAGATCATGCTGGGCGTGGTGCTCTGCTTCCTGCCCATCGTCATCGGCTACCAGGTGTGGGTGTACCTGACGTTCCGCGACACGCTCACGGCCGAGAGCATCCGCAAGGGGTATTGATTTTCTCCGGGGGTTCCGCGCTGCGCGCACACCCCCGGACCCCCGCGCCCTGGCTCGGCGGAGCCGCGCCCGGGCTTCCCTCACGGGTTAAGCCCCACGCTTGATCACTGTGCCTGACAGTCCCCCGCGCCTGCGCGGGGCGGGGGGACCCTGCCCGCCCTTCTGACCATCCCCCTCCCGGGGAGCGCTTCCCCGGGCCTTCCCAAGGAGAAACCCCATGAAGACCCTCGCCCTGCCGGTGGCCCTGGCCGCCGGGTTGCTGAGCTCTGCCCCGCTTTGCGCCCAGGAGGGCCCCTGGATGGTGCGCCTGCGCGCCGTCGCCCTCCAGCCCGCCGACAAGTCCGACGCGGCCTCCGGCATCCCCGCGGACGCCATCCACGTCAGCTCGAAGGCCATCCCCGAGGTGGACTTCAGCTACTTCTTCACGCCGAACCTTGCCGCGGAGCTGGTGCTGACGGTGCCCCAGGAGCACGACGTGACCCTGGCCGGCACGAAGATCGGCACCTTCAAGGAACTGCCGCCCACCCTCACGGCCCAGTGGCACTTCCTCCCCGGCCAGACCGTGGATCCCTACGTGGGCCTGGGCCTGAACCTCACGCTCATCTCCGACGTGAAGCTGGCGGGCGGAGCCCTGGATCTCGACAAGTCCAGCGTCGGCCCCGCGGCCCAGGCGGGCGTGGATTTCAAGGTGGCGAAGCAGTGCTTCATCAACCTCGACGTGAAGTACGTGCAGATCCGCAGCGACGTGAAGGCCGGCGGCACCAAGGTCACCACCGTGAAGGTGGATCCCATGCTCTACGGCGTGGGCGTGGGGTACCGGTTCTGAGGGAGAAAAGAACAGAAACCGCGAATGGCGCGAATGGGCGCGAAAACAGCAAGTGGTTCTGTATTTCGTGCGTCCGAAGGGCGATTCGCGCCCTTCGCGGTCCTGCCTTTCAGTCCCTCTCGAACAGCACGATGCGGTTGCTGTTGGTGCCCTTGTCGTTGTTGTGGACGCCCCAGATGTTCGCGGTCTTGGTGAAGGACTGGGCGTTCAGCAGCACGCCGTGGGCCTTGAACCCGACGCCCAGGCCCAGGGGCAGCACGGTTTCGTCGAGTTTCAGCTTCCCGCGGCGGATCTCCCCCACCTCGAAGGCCACGAAACCGCCGGGGCTCGTGATGCGGAAGAGTTCGGCGAAGACCCCCGCCATGGTGTCCGACCAGGCGGCGAGGGTGCGTGGCATGCTGAGGCCCCGGCCGATGGCCTCGGCGTCCAGACCGTTGAACCAGCAGCGCAGCCAGTTGTCGCCCGCGTAGTCCACCACGTCCAGGAAGGGCGGCGAGGTCACCGTGAGCTGCACGGACTTGTCCGGCAGCGCCCCCGTGGCCCGGGCGTCCCCCGTCAGGAAGGCGGCATCCTCCGCGGCCACGGCGAGGTGCCGGCGCTGCGGCAGGGTGAGGCCCGCCAGGAGCTGGCGCGTCTTCTTCTGGATGAGGGCGCGGGTGTCCCGGTACGCGGGTGCCTGGTTCCGCCGGGCGTTGATCAGGCGCTGCTTCTCGGCCGTCAGCGCCTGGTTGGGGGGCAGGGTGTAGACGGAGAAGAAGCCGGGGCTGTGCCCCGTGAGACGGTTGGTGGCCACCATGCGGATCCAGGTGTTATTAAAATATGCAGGATTTTTGGATAGGGTTAAGATCGGGGGTAATATTTGCGCCAAGGAGACAATATGCCTGATCAGTTGATTGTCAAATTTGAATCTCAGGAAACGACTTCGCCGATTGAGCTATCGGCGTTCCTTCAGTTGTACGTATCTACATATAGGGCATTGAAATATTGTGAGAATAAAAGGGAGTCTGGAGAGGAAGTCTTCACATTGCCCGAAGGTGGATTATTGAACCAACTCTCAATTGAAGAAATCAGAAGCAGTTTGAGTGATGATCAATTATCAAGCGATCCTAAAATTCTTGAAATTAATCAACAAAGCCCTATACAGATAATATTTGAAGGTGGCATCGGATTACTATTTGTAGCGGCTGCACTATCTGGAGGGCGCCAAGTTATTAAATTGGGGCCCTTATCGCTTGAGTTCAATTTAACATCATTAGGGGAATCGATCGAAAATTTAAGAAAGGCTCTCTCAAAAAATGAGTCTTTAAGAACTGGCTATGGCTTTAAAGGAGCCAGCATTAAACTAAATAAAGTAGAATTTGATTATCTCAATAAACCTGCAAATAAGAATGGGGGATTTCAGCGTTTTCTTTATGAACTGCAAATTCGCATTAACAAACAAACAAGAGTGTTGGACTTGAGTAATCAAGATATCGGTCAAATCCTAAGATATAAACAAAATCCCTCAAAGGGTGGGTTTCAATCAAGATTTAATAAGATTTTCGAAAGGCATTTCCCCTAGGGGGTTCATTTTTTCAATAAAATAATTCTATTCGTATTGGTTCCACCTGAGTTGTTTGCGATCCCCCAAATATGGGAAGTTTTTGTAAAAATTTGCTCATTCAGCAATATGCCAATCGGGGTAAATCCGGCTTTAAATGCAAGAGGCACAACCAGTTTTTCCATTTGAATTTTCCCCCGTCGGATCTCACCTACTTCAAACGCAACATGCCCACCATCCCTCGTTACTCGAAATAATTCATGAAAAACTTCTCCCATTATGGATTGCCATTCATTAATGCTTGAAGGGGTTGAGATTTCCTGTTCAATTTTTTTGCTGTCTATATTGTTGAACCAGCATCTTAACCAGTTATCTTCAGCATATTGAACGATATCTAGAAATGGTGGAGAGGTGACGGTAAGAGCCACGGATTCATCATTGATTTCTGGTGTATTCCGAGCATCATTGTTTAGAAACATCGCTGTTTTAGCAATTTTTCTTAAATTGTTGATCTCATGATCCTGCAAATCTGCTCTGAGTGTCCTGGTCTTTTTTTTAATTATTTCATGCGTATCTCGGTATTCTGGTATTTGATTGTATTTCTGATTAATCTTAATTTGTCGCTCTGGGGAGGCGGCTTGATTAGGGGGAAGGGTGTAGACGCTAAAAAAGCCACTACTATGCCCAGTTAGCCGATTAGTTGCCACCATTCTTATCCAGGCATCGCAGTCGTCGATTTTATTCGCTGACTGTTGTTCAATGAAATATTCTCTTAACGCGAGGATTTCATTGAATGTTTTATCATGGAAATACATATCAAGATGATTTTTTTGTGATTTGCTCGGTTCTCGTGGAATGGATTTTAGTCTTTCTGCCACTGTCGTAATATCTACTGGATGGAGCCTAGGTTTGGCAATGATTCTAGACAAAGGACTAATGTCATTCGATATCACTTTCCTACCCAAAAATGCGCTTTCTATAGCTGTCGTTCCACGCCCTGCGAATGGATCATATACTATATCGGATTCATTTGTTAACTTAGAGATAAAGAATCTTGGGAGCTCTGGCTTAAAACATGCCCTATAGCTTATTTCGTGAAGACTATGGGATTGACGTTGTTTTGATGTCCAGAGCTCGCGAGTTATAATTGGTATATTTGAGGTGCTGTGATCCTCGAATTGAATTGAATCCAAAGTAAAGGGGGTTTCTGGATTGGTCAATTTAATCAAATTGTTTATCAGTTCATTATATGCCGTGAATTCTAATGATTTGGCCACCGTCACCCCTCCTCGCCTGTCCCTTAGTTTGAATAATCAATGTCACTAGTACAAGTCCTTTTTCTAGAGGGTCCCAAGTACCTGCATGGATTGTAGGTTCCTCCATCAGATTGGACGTGGGGTGTCCAAATTGCTATGTGAAAGGTTCCCCTCCATCTAGTGGATTGATACAAAGTACTGTCTGAGTTGTGCTTGTCTGCCCTGCATTTCTGTGGGTTTCCAGGATAGCCTGCTGGGGATGAGCTCCGCCTCCAAGCGCCATCCCGAGCTGACGCGTCTCTACGTGGCCGTGGGCCTGGGCGTGGTGATCATCATGATCATCCTGGCCTACAAGTCCCTGGGCGACCGCATCGCGGATGCCGGGCTGGACGCCCCCTCCCGCTGGGCGCTGGTGGCCCTGGGCTTGGCCAACGTGCTGGCCATCGGCACCCTCCTCTTCATCGTGGCCCGCAGCCTGGCCAAGCTCTACTTCGAGCGGAAGAGCGGCATTCTCGGCTCCCGCCTGCGCACCCGCATGGTGCTGACGCTCTTCATCGTGGGCATCGTGCCCAGCCTGATCCTCTTCCTGGTGGGCCGGAACTTCATCAACAAGAACGTGGAACGCTGGTTCAGCCCCGAGACGGAACTGGTGATCCGCGAGGGCAAGAAGGCCGCGGAGGACCTGCGGGCCGCCACCCTGGCGCGCCTGGACTTCGGTTCGGACCGCCTGCTGGCCTCGCCCTCGGACGATCCCGCCACCATCCGCGCCGCCGCGGGCCTGGACCTGGTGGCCTACCTGGGCCCGGGGGCCGGGGGCACGGTGCGGGCCCTGGACCTCCTCCCCGGTCCGCCCCCGCCGGAGCTGGCGGTGTTCGGCGGGGAGGCCACTCAGCACTTGAAGGAAGGCACCTGGCTCCTGCGGGCCGTGCCCCGGGGCGACGGCCTCTGGGTGGTGGGGGCCTTCATTCCCCGCGAGGTGCAGGACCGCATCCTGGCCCTGGAGCACCGGTTCCGGGAGAGCCAGCAGATCCGGGGGGCCCGGAACACCCTGCAGACGCTGCCCCAGAGCACCTTCCTCTTCCTGACCCTGCTCACCCTGTTCTTCGCGGTGTGGTCGGGCCTGGCCCTGGCCCGCTCGCTCTCGGAGCCCATCCGGGCCCTGGCCAAGGCCGCCCAGCGGGTGGGGGCCGGGGACCTGGACGTGGAGCTGCCCGAGCTGGGCGAGGACGAACTGGCCTTCCTGGCCCGCACCTTCAACGCCATGACCCGGGACCTGAAGACGAACCGGGCGTCCATCGAGGCCCAGGCCAGCCGCCTGGAGCAGCAGCGCGCCTACCAGGAGCAGTTGCTGGCTGCCCTGCCCGTGGGCGTCATGAGCTGGCGGGTGGACGGGGAGCTGCGCACCTTCAACGCTGCCGCCCGGGGCTGGCTGGGGCTGGAGGACTTCGATCCCGCGGAGTCCACCTGGGCCAGCGTGGCGCAGCTGCCGCGCCTGGGCCGCCTGCCGGACCTGGTGGCCCGGGTGCGGGAGACCCGTCGGGGCGCCCAGGAGGAGCTGCGCCTGGGCGGCGAGGGCGAGGGCCGGCCGGTGCGTGCCATCCTGGAGCCCCTGCAAAGCGGCGGGGTCCTCGCGGTGCTGGAGGATCTCTCCCTGCTGGCCCAGGCGGAGAAGCGGGCCGCCTGGCAGGAGGTGGCCCGGCGCATGGCGCACGAAGTGAAGAACCCCCTCACGCCCATTCAGCTCACGGCCCAGCGCCTGCTGCGGCGGGGCCGGGAGGGGCGCCTGGATCCCGCGGCCGTGCAGGAGGGCGCCGAGACCATCCTGGCCGAGGTCGTCAGCCTCTCGCGGCTGGTGGACAGCTTCAGCCGCTTCGCCCGCCTGCCTTCGCCCCAGTTCACCCCCTGCGATCCCGCCGAGCTCCTGAGGCAAGTGGCGGCCCTCTACGGGCCCAACCATCCGGACATCCGCTGGAGCCTGGAACTGCCCGGGGAGCCGTCCAGCGCCCTCTGGGACGGCGACATGGTCAAGCGCGCCCTCATCAACCTGGTGGACAACGCCCTGGCGGCCCTGGAGGGCAGGGCCGGCGCCATCTCGCTCAGCCTCCAGGCCGAGGGGGACCGCCTCCGCTTCGACGTCTCCGACGATGGCCCCGGCGTACCCGAGCCCGATCGCGAGCGGCTCTTCGAGCCCTACTTCTCCACCAAGCGCAAGGGTACGGGCCTGGGCCTGGCCATCGTCCGCCGCATCGCCCAGGACCATGGCGGCGACGCCCGCTACGAGCCCCTCGATCCCGGCAGCCGCTTCAGCCTGGTGCTGCCCAGGGGCCGGGGCTAGGTCCGCCGCCGCTCCCGGCGCCGCCGCAGCCAGATCCCCACGGGCCCCAGCACCAGCCAGGCCAGCAGCACGATCTTGAACAGCGGGGACAAGGGCGCTCCGATCCGGGGGCGGGGCCCCGCTCCAGCCTCTCACGGCGTGGGCGTATGCTGGCCGGATGGAGACCGGCGCGGCACTGACAGGAACCTGCCTCATCGCGGGCTGCGGCTACACGGGGACGCGGCTGGCCCGGCGCCGGGTGGAACGGGGCCCGGTGCTGGCCCTGGTGAAGTCGGAGGCCTCCGCCGTCCGGATCCAGGCCCGGGAGGGGATCCGCGCGGTCCCGGTGGACCTGGACGGGGGTGCGGCCTTCCTGGTCCCCGAGGACCTCGCGGCCGTGGCCTACCTGGCGCCCCCGGCCGGACCGGGCGGCGAGGATGGGCGGTTCCGGCGCTTCCTGGGGGCCCTCGGCGGGGCCCGGCCCCGGGTGCTGCTCTACGTGAGCACCACCGGCGTGTACGGGGACACGGGGGGCGCGGCGGTGGACGAGGCCACGCCTCCCGCCCCCGGGGACGAGCGCGCGCGCCAGCGGCTGCACGCGGAGGGCCAGGCGCGGCGCTGGTGCGAGGCGCGGGGCGTCCGCTGCGCGATCCTGCGCGTGGCGGCCATCTACGGCCCCCACCGCCTGCCGCTGGAGCGCCTGCGCCGCGGCGAGCCGGTCCTCCGGGCGGCGGACTCCGGCCCCGGCAACCGCATCCACGTGGACGACCTGGTGGCGGCCTGCGAGGCGGCCCTGGAACGACCGGTGTCCGGAGTCTTCAACGTGACGGACGGCTACCCCGAGGGCATGGCCGCCTTCACGAAGCGGGTGGCGGCCCTGGCCGGCCTGCCCCTTCCGCGCGAGATCGGCTGGTCGGAGGCCCAGGACGTGCTGAGTCCTGGCCTCCTGGCCTTTCTCCGCGAATCCCGCCGGGTGCTCAACGAGCGCCTGGTTCGGGACCTGGGCGTGAGGCCCCGCAGGCCGGAGGACGGCATCCGCGACAGCCTCGCGGAGATGGGGATTCCCGGCTAGCTAGGCCTGGCCTGCCTCCGCTGCGGGGCCCCCGGTGGGACGCAGAGAACCGGGAGGACCGGGCGGTCCCCCCCGGGACAGCCTCAGTATCGGAGGACGCTGAAGACCGGCAGGCCCTGGACCTTCTCCCGGCCGGGCAGGGAGGTCAGCTCGATGAAGACGGTGAGGGCCACGGGCTGGGCGCCGGCGCGGTTCACCAGGCGGCGGGCGGCGTCGGCGGTGCCGCCGGTGGCCATGACATCATCCACGATGAGCACGCGGTCGCCGGGACCGAAGGCATCCGTGTGGATTTCCAGGGCATCCGTGCCGTACTCCAGGCCATAGGCCTCCTTGTGGGTGGCCAGGGGCAGCTTGCCGGGCTTGCGGGCGGGCACGAAGCCGAGGTTCAGCATCTGGGCCAGGGCGCTGCCGAAGATGAAGCCCCTGGACTCCAGCCCCATGACGTGGGTGGGCTGGAGCGTGAGGATGGGCTGGGCCATGGCCTCCACCGCCTGCCTGAAGGCCTCGGCGTTGGCCAGCAGGGGCGTGATGTCCCGGAAGAGGATCCCCGCCTTGGGGAAATCGGGAACGTCGCGGACGAAGTTGTGAAGGGACATGGTTACCTGCGGATCTCGAATGGACGGGGAAGGGAGGATCCCACATCCAGGGGCCTCCAGTCCAGATGCTCCACCCGGCCGAAGGGCGGACCCTCGGACAGCCAGGCCCGGAAGGCCGCCAGGGCGGCCGGTTCGCCCTCGACCTCGCCGCTTACGGCGCCGTCGGGATCGTTGCGCACCCACCCCGCCAGATCCAGGGCCCGGGCCTCCCGCTCGGCGAAGCGCCGGAAGCCGACCCCCTGGACGGCTCCGCGGACGCTGAAGGCAATTCGCATCGCCGTCACCCGTTGAAGGTGGCCTCGAAAGCCGCACCCTTGGCCAGGATCTCGGGGCAGCTCAGGTCCAGGCGCAGGGGGGTGGCGCTGATCCAGCCATCGAGCACGGCCTCGGCGTCCGAGCCGGGGCTCTTGGCGTAGGTGGGGCCCAGGTCGCCGCCGATCCAGAAGTAGGGCGTCCCGCGGGGATCCATCCGCTTCTCCACGAGGTCGTGGTAGGCCCGGTTGTCCTGGCCCGTGAGCCGGAAGCCCTTGGGCTCGCCGTGGGGGAAGTTGAGGTTCCAGATGCGGTTGGAGGGCAGCTCCATGGACTCCCAGCGCTGGAGGAACCGCTCGATCCAGGGTTCGGCCAGGGCGAAGTCGCCCTGGGGGTGCATGGAGAAGGCCGCGGCCCGGGCGCCCTGGAGGCGGCCCTCGAAGGCCGCGCCCACGGTGCCGGAGTAGAAGACATCCTCGCCCAGGTTGAAGCCGTGGTTCACGCCGGAGAGGATCCAGTCCGGCCGGCGGTCCAGCACGGAGCAGACGCCCAGCAGCACGCAGTCCACGGGGGTGCCGTCGCAGGTGTACCGGTCCTGGCCCAGGTCGTGGAGCCGGAGGATGTTGTGCAGGCTGAGGGCACTGGAGATGGCCGAGCGGTTGCGGTCCGGGGCCACGGTGACCACCCGACCGAACCGGGAGGCCACCCGCGCCAGCGTCGCCAGCCCGGGGGCCCACAGGCCGTCGTCGTTGGTGAGGAGGATCAGCCGCTCGGACATGCCGTCAGTGTACCCGCCTGTGGTGAACTCCCTGGAACGATGCGAGGATGGGGCCGCTCCCATGGATTCCGACCTCCCGCTCGATGCCCTTTCCGCCCCGGCCATGCCGGCGGCGGAGGCCGTGCCCCTGGCCCGGGCCGAGGTCCTGGCCCGGCTTCGTGAAAGGATCGTGGCCTTCGCGGCATCCCGGTATGCAGGCGCCCATGCGGAGGACCTGGCGCAGGAGGTGCTGGTGCTCATCCACGAGAAGTACGGGCATCTGGAGCGGATGGAGGACCTGGTCCCCCTGGCCTTCCAGATCCTGCGCTTCAAGCTGGCGGCCCTGCGGCGCAAGGCCTTCCGGCGGGGCGAGTACGATGCCGTGGACGTGGACGCCTTCCCCCCGGCCTCCGACGCGCCGGATCCCGCCGCGGTCCTCGAGCGGAAGGAGCTGCTGGCCCGGTTGATGGGCGGCATCACGCGCCTGGGGGAGCGCTGCCGGGAGCTGTTCCGCCTCAAGCTCCAGGGCCGCACCTTCGCGGAGATCCAGGGGCTCATGGGCGCGGCGACCCTGAACACCGTCTACACCTGGGACCACCGCTGCCGGAAGCAGCTGCTGGAGGCCCTGGGCGGGAACTGGGAGCCGCGCCTGCCCGAGGGGGCGCCATGAACCGGACCGAGGCCTGGAAGCTGCTGGGCGGCCATGCCACTGGAACGCTCACCGAGGCCGAGCGGCGGACGCTGTACGCGGCGGCCCTGGCGCACCAGGACCTGTTCGACGCCCTGGCGGACGAGGAGGCCCTGCGGGAGCTGCTGGCGGATCCGGCGGCGCGGGCCCAGCTGCTGACGGCCCTGGCCCTCCCCGCCGCGCCGAGGATCGTGCCCTTCTGGCGCCGCCCCGAGCTGATCGGGGCCGCCGCCGGACTGATGGTGGCGGCCACCGCCGGGCTGGCGGTCCTGCGGAGCCCCGAGACGGCGGCTGCAAGGATGACGCAGGCCGAGCCCCAGGCCCCGGCAGACAAGGCCGCCGGCACGTCCCCGGCCGCGCCCGCTCCGGCCCAGGCCCCGCCGCCCGCGCCGGCGGCCCGGAAGGTGGCGCCGAAGGAGGCCGCCGGACCCCCCGTCCTGCGGGAGGCCCCGGCCCCCAGTCCCGCCGCGGTGCCGGAGGCCGCCTACCTCGCTCCGGGCGCGGCCGCTCCCGCGGCGGGGGCCGCCGCCGTCGTCCAGGGGATCCCGGAGGACGCGGCCCGGTCTCGCCCCGTGCAGGCCGAGGCCCGCCGGGCGGAGGCCCGGGACAACCTGAGCCGGAAGGCCGCGGCGGAGGGGATGGCCGGAGCCCTCTTCCGGGCGGAGCAGGCGGGGCCGCCCCCCGAGCCCCGGATGGCGGCGAAGCAGGCCCCTTCCCGCGCGGCCGCGGGGCACGAGGCGGTGGAAGCCACCCCGGGCTGGATTGCGGAGACACTGCCGGACGGGGCCACCCAGGTGACGGTGGCCGCGCCCCGGGCGGTCCGCGTGTACCTCCTCCGGCGCGGGACCACCGGTGTGGAGGTCCTGGTCCCGCGGATCGCGGAGGCGGAACCCGGCGCTCCGGCCCTGTGGCGGTTCCGGGTCCGGCTGGCGCCCGGCGACACCCTGGACCTCTACCGCATGAACGGGCCCGTGGCCGACCCGGCGGCCCTGCCGGCCGAGGGTTCTGTGGACGGCCTCCGCACCCGGATCCATCCAGCCGGGAAATAAACCCGGGAGCGCTGAAAGGGACCGCCGCCCGGCGGCATTCCCTCCTGAGCCGCCCCGTTCCGGCGGCCCCATCCGGGAGGATCCCATGCCGCTGCTCCGCGCCACCGCCACCCTGCTCGCCTGCTCGGCCGGGCTGTTCCCCCTGGCCTCGGGCCGATCCCAGGTCCCGACGCCGGAGGGGCCCATCCGGACGCGTCCGGCCGAGTCCCCCGACGCCACCCTCTCCCCCTACTTCTTCGTGAAGGGCGGCGACGCGACCGTGGACCAGCTTCCGCTGAAGTCCACCTCGGCGAAGGTGGCCATCGCGGGCGTCATCGCCGACGTGAGGGTGACCCAGGTCTACCGGAACACGGGCACGAAGCCCCTGGAGGCCGTCTACGTGTTCCCGGGCTCCACCCGGGCGGCGGTCTACGGAATGACCATGCGCATCGGCGAGCGGGTGCTGAAGGCCCAGATCAAGGAGCGGGGCCAGGCCCGGGCGGACTACGAGCATGCGAAGCAGGAGGGCCGCAGCGCCTCGCTGCTGGAGCAGCAGCGGCCCAATGTCTTCCAGATGAACGTGGCGAACATCCTGCCCGGCGACGAGATCCGGGTGGAGCTGTCGTACACGGAGCTGCTGGTCCCCTCGGAGGGCACCTACCGCTTCGTCTATCCCACGGTGGTGGGGCCCCGCTACGCCGGGAAGGCCGGGACGGGATCGGACACGGGCGAGAAGTGGGTGGCCAACCCCTACACCCACGCCGGCGAGAAACCCGCCAGCACCTTCGACCTGGAGGTGCGGCTGTCGGCGGGCATGCCCATCCAGCGCATGACCTGCGGCACCCACAAGACCGCCATCACCTATGATGGGAAGACTGAGGCCACGCTGAAGCTGGATCCCTCCGAGGCCCAGGGCGGCAACCGCGATGTCATCGTCCAGTACCAGCTGGCGGGCGCCCAGGTGCAGTCGGGCCTGCTGCTGGACCAGGGGAAGGACGAGAACACCTTCCTGCTCATGGCCCAGCCGCCGAAGCGGGTGACGCCCAGGGACCTGCCGCCCCGCGAGTATGTCTTCGTCATGGATGTCTCCGGCAGCCAGATGGGCTTCCCCATCGAGGTGTCGAAGGTGCTCATGAAGGAGATGATCCAGGGCCTGCGGCCCCAGGACCTCTTCAACGTGATGGTCTTCGAGGGCAGCTCGGCCTTCTGGTCGCCGTCCGGATCGGTGCACGCCACGGCGGAGAACGCGCGCCAGGCCCTGGCCTTCGTGGGCGCCCAGAACGGGGGCGGCGGCACGGAGCTCGGCAGCGCCCTGCGGAAGGCCCTGGGCCTGCCCCGAGTGCCCGGCATCTCGCGCACCTTCGTCGTGTCCACGGACGGCTACATCAGCGCCGACGGCCAGGTCTTCGACCTCATCCGGAAGAACCTGGGCTCGGCCAACCTCTTCGCCTTCGGCATCGGCTCCTCCGTGAACCGCCACCTCATCGAGGGCATGGCCCACGCGGGGCAGGGCGAGGCCTTCGTCGTCACGAAGCCCGAGCAGGCCGCCGCCGAGGCGGAGCGCTTCCGCGCCTATGTGTCCTCCCCGGTGCTGACGAACGTCAAGCTCACCACGAACGGGTTCCAGGCCTACGACCTCGAGCCCGCGCAGCTGCCGGACGTGCTGGCGGACCGGCCGGTCCTCTGCTTCGGCAAGTGGAAGGGCGGGGCCTCGGGCACCGTCACCGTCTCCGGCGTGAGTGGCAGCGGCCCCTGGAGCCAGACCTTCGAGGTGGGCAAGGTGCAGGACCGCGACCACGGCGCCCTGCGCCAGCTCTGGGCCCGCCAGCGCATCCAGACCCTTTCGGACTACGACCAGTTCGGTGCCGACGAGGCCCGCAAGGACGAGGTGACGCGCCTCGGCCTGAAGTACAGCCTCCTCACGGCCTACACCTCCTTCGTGGCGGTGGACACCGAGGTGCGGAACGCCGGCGGGACCTCGACCACCGTCACCCAGCCCCTGCCCATGCCCGAGGGCGTGTCCGACGCCGCCATCGGGGGCGGCTATGCGGTCCCCGGCGGTGGAAACGCCGCCGGGTCCGCCGCCTACGCCCCGGCGCCCATGATGATGAAGGCCGCCCGGAGCCGGGCCGTCATGGCGGTCGTGGCCCAGGACCAGTCGGTCCGCCTGGAGGCCCGCCGCAGCCCCAGGAAGGATCCGGGCGGTCGCGTCTGGGACGCTGCTCCGGTTGCCGGCCGCGGCGAAGTCGAGATCCCCGAGGCGCTGCCCGTGGCCCGCATCCTGGGCTTCGTGTCCCCCGGGGCCCCGGATCCGGCCGCCCTCCAGCAGGAGATCCAGGCGAAGCTGGGCCGCGGGGGCCTGCGCTCCGCCCTGGCCGGCCTGCCCTCGGGCACCGTGCTGGTCCTGAAGGTGGACGCCTCCGGCCGGGTGGTCTCCGCCGCCTTCCGGACGGGCTTCGCCGGGTCCGCCCAGGCCATCGCCCTGATCGAGGCCTGGCAGCTGAGGAACTGGACCGGCGGCCAGGCGGGGCGTGTTGAATTGATCCTCGGCTGAATCGCAGAACCTGCGGGCTGACCCACGCGCCTCCCCGGCCCATCCGGGGAGGCGCGCTGGCGCCGGGCCTCCCGGGGGGTACCTTCGTACCCATGCAGTGGCATCCCGGCATGGCCTTGCTGGTGGCCCTCGGGGGGTGCGATCCGGAGCCCGTCCGGCAGCCCGCCCCCGTGGCCGAGGCGAGCCTGCAGGCCGCGCGGATGAACATGGTGCGGGACCAGCTCGCCGCCCGGGGCATCCAGGATCCCCGCGTCCTCGCGGCCATGGCCCGGGTGCCCCGGCACGCGTTCGTCCCCGAGGACCAGCGCGCTCTGGCCTACGAGGACACGCCCCTGCCCATCGGCTACGGGCAGACCATCTCCCAGCCCTTCATGGTGGCCTTCATGACCGCCATCCTCGAGCCCCGGCCTGGGGACCGGGTGCTGGAGATCGGCACGGGCTCGGGCTACCAGGCCGCCGTGCTGTCGGGCCTGGTGGCGGAGGTCTACTCGGTGGAGATCGTGGCACCCCTGGCCCGCCGCGCCGAGGCCGACCTGAGGCGCCTGGGCTACGGGAACGTGCGGGTCCGGGCCGGCGACGGCTACCTGGGCTGGCCCGAGGCCGCCCCCTTCGACGCCATCATCGTCACCTGCGCCCCCGACCACGTCCCCCGGGCCCTGGTGGACCAGCTCAAACCCGGCGGCCGCCTGGTCATCCCGGTGGGCCCCTTCGGCGCCCAGCAGCTCTATCTTCTGCGGAAACGGCCCGCCGGGCTGGAGACCCAGGCGGTGCTGCCCGTGCGGTTCGTGCCGATGGTGAAGGCGGAGTAGCCCCGGCCAAGGTTGTCTTGTTTTTCGTTTTTTTTACGCCATACTTGGATCCCCCTGGAGGTCCCGGTGCTGGCGATGTGGGTTCCCGAACTGCCGTTCCAGCTGGCCTGCGGGCGGGATGGCGGCCTGCGGGACCGGCCCCTGGCCTTCCTGAGCGCCGAGACCCCCCGCACCCCCAGCCTCTGGTTCGTGAACCGCCGGGGCCGGGCCGAGGGGCTGGTGCCGGGCATGCCCATGGACCAGGCCCTCCGCACCGCCCGGGGGCTGCGGGTGCTGGACCCCTCGCCCCAGGTCTGGTGGGAGGCCCAGGCGGAGCTGGGGACCTTCCTCCAGGCCTGGACGCCCCAGGGCCAGCTCCTGCGCCTGGGCGAGGCCCTGGTGGAGCTGCAGGGCACCCAGCGGCTCTTCGGGCCCCTGGCGGACACCGCCGAGCGCATGCGGCGGGAGCTGGCCGGGCGGCACGGCTGGGAGAGCCACGGGGGCCTGTCCCTCAGCGCCACCGCCGCCCAGCTCGCCGCCCACGAGGAGCATCAGCTGGAACGGGTGGCGGAGGGCGCCGAGGCCGCCTTCCTGGCCCCCCAGCCCCTGCGCCGCCTGCCGGACCTGGCCCCGCGCCTGCAGGACCGCTTCCGCCGCCTGGGCCTGCGCGTCTTCGGCGATCTCCAGCCCGTGCCTCTGCCCGTGCTGGCGGAGCTGACGAACCCGAAGCTGGCGCCGGAGCTGCGGGCCCGGGTCCGCGGAGAGGACCGGCCGCGCCTCCCTCTGCTCACGGAGCGCCCCGGCCACGCCCGCCACGGCTGGCGCCTGCAGCCCCCCCGCCTGCCCGAGGAGGTGGGCCTGGCCGTGCGCTGCCTGGACTGGCTCTGGTCCGACCCCCGCCATCCCCGCACGCTGGCGCTGCGCTGGTGGGACGTGGACGGCGAGCCCCACGCCTGGCGCGCCGATCCGGGAGACCTCACGGCCCCGCCCCTGGTGCTGGCCCGCCGCATCCAGACGGCCTTCCTGGCGGGCGCCACCCGGCGCCTGCTGGTACGCGAGGTGGAGCTGCGCCTGGCCTGGGGCCTGGGCCGCGAGCGGGCCCTCTTCGAGGACCCCCGGAACGAGAAGCTCGAGCGCCTCGAGCCCGCCCTCGCCCGCCTCCGCCGCCGCTTTCCCGACAGGGCCGTCCTGCCGGGGTGGATGGCGGCAGGGGCCGAGGCCTGCTGAGCCTCCCCATGTTCGCCCTCGGCATCTCCGATTTCTCCATCGGTGAAGGCGTCTACCCGGCGAAGCAGCTGCTGTCGCTGGCGCGCCAGCTGGGCTACCGCGACCTGGTCTGCTGGGACCGGGGGGTGGCGGGCTACCCGAAGCTGCGGGACACGCTGGAGTGGATCCACAAGGCCCGGGAGCTGGAGGGCCTGCCGCCGGATCCGGACTGGATGGGCTTCCGCCTCCACCTGGGAGCGCGGTTCGCGTGGCGCGGGCACGAGTACGGCGCGCTGCCGGTCAGCGACGCGGGCTACGCGGCCCTGAACCGCCTGCTCTCGGCCCAGGCCCATGACGAGGCGCCGGGGCCGGAGATCCCGGGCCTGGGTGCCCCCGAGCCACCGCAGGACTGTGTGCTGCTGGCCGACGACCTCGCGGGCCTGGACGCCCTCCTGCGGGAGGGCCTCTACGGGGCCCTGCTGGCCCATCCCCGCCGGGTGCAGGAGGCCCGGAAGGCCCTGGCGGCGGGCCTGGAGGTGGTGGCGCCCCAGGTGCTCCGCTTCCGCACGGCCGAGGGCCTGGAGATGCACCGGCTCAAGCGGGCCATCGCGGCGCAGGCCACGCTCATGCGCACGGAGGCCCTGTGGGATCCCGCCGAGGCCGCCGTGCCGCGTGGCGACTGGGAGGCGCGCTTCCCCTCCTGCGAGCCCGCCGTCGAAAGGGCCACCGCAGCGGTTCTGGAACGCATCTCGGGCTGGAATATCCACTGGGGGGCGTGGGTGCTGCCCGAGCCCCTGGGCCGCGAAGGCGAGGACCTGGACGCCCTCCTGCGCGAGAAGGTGCGGGCGGGCGTGGCCGCGCGGCTCCCGAAGGCGGACGGCGCGGTGCTGGCCCGCATGGAGCGGGAGCTGGACCTCATCTCCAGCATGACGTTCGCCCGCTACTTCCTGCTGGTGGAGGACATCGTGCGGCACGCCCAGGGTGCGAAACCCCGCATCTGCGGGCGGGGCAGCGGCGCGGCCTCCCTGGTGAGCTACGCCCTGGGCCTCAGCAACGTGGATCCCGTGGCCACGAACCTCATGTTCGAGCGCTTCCTCACGAAGGAGCGGAAGGATCCGCCGGACATGGACATCGACTTCGCCTGGGACGAGCGCGACGCCGTCATCCAGTCGGTCTTCGAGCGCTACGGCCGCGACCGGGTGGCCATGGTGGCCAACCATGCCTTCTTCAAGCCCAAGGGCGCCCTGCGGGCCGTGGCCCAGGCCCACGGGCGGCCCGACAGCGAGCTCAAGCAGCTGGCCCGCTTCGTGCGCGGCTGGGAGGGCGGGCTGGACCGCGCCGCGGAGAACCCCGCCTGGGACGTGATCCTGCGCCAGGCCGCGGCCTTGGAGGGCCACTTCCACCAGTTCTCCGTGCATCCCGGCGGCACCGTCGTCACGCCCGGGCCCTTCTGGGAGCACGCCGCCTTCCAGCCCGCGCCGGCCAAGGAGAAGGTCTCCACCACCACCTGGGACAAGGACGGCGTGGAGAACTACGGCCTCGTGAAGATCGACCTGCTGGGGAACCGCAGCCTGGCCGTCATCCGGGACGCCTACGCCGTGCTGGGGGACCGCGTGCCGAAGGATCCCGGCACCCATTCCCGCGAGGACCCCGCCACCCAGGCCCTGCTGGCCCGGGGCGACAGCATCGGCGTCTTCTACGTGGAGAGCCCCGCCACGCGCCAGCTCCAGCAGCGGGTGGGGGAGGGGGACTTCGAGACGCTGGTGATCCACAGCAGCCTCATCCGCCCAGCGGCCTACCGCTGGGTGGACCGCTACGTGAGGCGCCGCCGGGGCGAGGAGGTCTGGGAGCCCAGCGATCCCGTCTTCAGCCAGCTGTTGTCCGAGAGCCACGGCGTGCTGGTCTACCAGGAGGACGTCATCAAGGTCTGTGTGGAGCTGGCGGGCTGGAGCCACAACGACGCCGACCAGCTCCGCAAGCTGCTGGGCAAGCCCGACTGCGAGAAGAAGCTGCCCTTCTTCGAGGCGCGGTTCCGCCGGGGCTGCGCCGGGCGTGGCGTGCGGCCGGCCACGGTGGACGAGGCCTGGGACATGATCCGCACCTTCCAGGGCTATTCCTTCTGCAAGCCCCACTCGGCCAGCTACGCCCAGGTGAGCTTCGAGAGCGCCTGGCTGAAGGCCCATCATCCGGCCCTGTTCTTCGCTTCCGTCATCACCAACCAGGGCGGCTACTACCCCGCCATCGCCTACCTGGGCGACGCCCGCCGGCACCGGCTGGTGGTGCGGGGCCCCGACGCCAACGCCTCCGCCTGGGCCTTCACCGCCGAGGGGGAGCAGGCCCTGCGCGTGGGCCTCCTGCAGGTGCAGGGAGCCTTGAAGAAGGAGGTGGAGGCCCTGCTGGAGGAACGCGAACGGCACGGGCCTTTCGAGCACCTGGACGACCTGCTGGGCCGCGCGGCCCTCTCCGTGACCACCGCCGAGGCCCTCTGCGCCGCGGGCGCCTTCGACCGCTGGGCGCCGGACGGCGACCGCACCCGACTCATGTGGGCGCGGCTGGGGGGCGTCCCCGCCGGCGTACGTCCCCGGCCCACGGACCCCTTCGATCGCGCTGACCTGGAGATGGAGACTCTGGGCCTCACCCTGGAGCTCCATCCCGCCGCCCTCGCCCGCGTGAGGAAGGGCGGCGGTCCCGACCGCGCCGCCGACGTGGCCAAACCCGGACACTCCCTGCGCTTCTGGGCCCTCGTCGTGGCCGACAAGGACGTGAGCACCGAGAAGGGCGAGCGCATGCAGTTCGTCACCTTCGAAGACGAGACCGGCCTCTGCGAAGCCGTCGCCTTCCCCCCCGTCCTCAAGCGGCGGCAGCGCCCCTTCCGCGTCGGCGACATCGTCCCCGTCCGGGGCCGCAGCACCCGGCAGGACGGGCTGGCCGTGCTGGAGGTTCTGTGAACGTCAAAGTGCGGGAAAGCGGAACACCGACGAACACCGATCAAGGCCGATGAACACCGGCAAAGAAGGGCCGTCGAGAGCAGCTGGTCGGCCCCGCTTGCGCTGAGGTGATGCGCGAAGCCGGGGAAGCATGAAGAGAGCGAGCGGAAGACAAGGCGGGCTGGGTCTGAGCTGGAGAAGGGGCCGGGCTGCGTGCGGTTTGATCGGCCTCGTGTTCCGTTCCCCAGCGGCAGGGATCGTCACCGGTTCGAACCCGGGAGCATCCGGGCAGCCTGGATGTCCAGCGCATCAAGCACTTCTTGGCCTTCGGGAGGAAATCGGAACAGGCCTGGGTATTCGAGGATCACGGAAACAGTGGTCCCATCCTGAAAGCGGAAGTGAAGGGTTGTCGTTGTCGGAAGGGGAAACACGAAATAACGCTGGCCATCGTTTATCGGCTCTTCGAGGGGTGGCGTCTGGATGACGGACTGGTACGTTTTGAGGTAGTCCAAGAACCTGGTCTCGTTCGGGTATCTCTGAACGAGGCCAGGGCTGCGCCGATAGAGCGCCCTGGCCTCGTCCTCATTTCCCAATTCGGCCATGATCCTTCTGAAATTGCCCCAAGCCGTGATCCGGCTGCCTCGGACCTGGAGTCCCAAGGCCACGAGGGAAAGCAGCAGCAGGACAGAAGCCGCCAGGAGGATCTGCAGCCATAAGGCCGGCCTCCCTGGTCTGGCCGGAGGGTTGCCATTCTCCCAACTCGAATCGATCAATTCAGACCTCTCCAGGGAGGATGGGGCCGGATGGAAGAAGCCAATCGGACCCGCCTGCACCGAGGCGCAGCGCGGAGCCGAGGACACGGGAGGATGAGTGAGGGGGGAAGGCCATGCAGGCGCGGTACGGGCTGGGTGGAGGGCCAGGTCGGAGTCGCACACGGAATCCCGCGAACCCCGTGGTCACCGCAAAGGAAGCGGAGTGGACACGCCCGCAAGCAATCGTATGGCAAAGATGGTCAAGGCCAGCCCCGAAACCAGGTACAGCATGAAAATCGCCCAGAATGCACCCGGCTGGTCGCTTTTACGAAACTCCAATCTGCCTTCGAACCCCTTCGGGCCGCATGGCAGCCAACCGCGCGACAGGCTCTGGTAGTCGACGACCAAAAGGCCTACACCGATGACCAGGAAAAACAAACCTTGGAACAGTGCCATTATGCGGGTCCTTGAATGGAGAGGCCTAAGACGAAAGAAGACGGTAAGTGCCGGCAATAATAAAAAGTTGGTTCAATGGTTTCGGGCTGAAATCAGGGGTGCTGGGTCGCGTCCTAGTTTGTCCGACAGGGTCCCGTGAGCATGAGGTGGGTGGTTAACGAACCGAGCGGAGGGTTAGAGTGCGGGGTGACACTTGAATTCAGGATATTGGGGCGTCCGGAGGTTGCCATAGTTCAATTCGATTACCCTCTGGATCCATGACCCAGCCGAATTTGCCAAATTCAGATTCTTCGACTTTGGGATCAACATCACAACCTTCAGAACGCAGGACATCGAGGACAGAATGGAGCTCTTCGACCACATAATTCACCATGAATGGAGCTCTACTTGGAGCGAAGCCTTCGGATGAGTCGGGGGAGATGCTCCAGACCGTAGCTCCGTTTGGATTGTTCCATGGGAACGCCGTACCGCCCCAATCTTGAACGTCGATGCCCAGGTGAGCCTTGTACCAAGCTCGAAGCGTTTCTGGATCACGAGCCTTAAAGAAAATTCCACCAATTCCGACGACTCTTTTCATGGGAGCACCTCGATTGGATGTGACCCTGGGATCAGCCCTGGATTGGCCGGCTGACTTTGAATTAGACGGCCTGGGACTGCTGGAATCAAGGTCGGCCTGGAACGGGTTGGGTAGACGCCACGCTTAAAAAGACCGGGGAATGCGAAGAGCGAACTTTTTGCTTCGGCCTGTTCCTCGACACTCTAAGCTCTCCTTCTGGCCGTGGTCGCCGCGGTCTTTCTTCCATCGGGTTCAGCGCAGGGGAACGGTCATGGCTAAGACGGGTCGGATGCTTGGGACGATGATGATGGCGCTGGTCCTGGCCGCAGGGGCCCCGGGGCGGGCGGCGGAGCCGGGGCAGACCAAGTGGGACCTCGCGAGCTTCACCTGGGTGCAGCGCGTGCCGGCGGAGCGCGGCGCGGCGGCCAACGCGCAGCCCGCCAGCCTGGCGAAGGAGGTCCTGCAGGCCTCCCTCGGCTCCGTGCGGGTTTCGATCGACGGCCAGGACGAGCCGCTCTTCAGCGCCGATGAACTGGCCCCGCTGGCGAAGGCCCTGAGCGAAGCGTTCTCGCTCGCCCGGCCCGACGAGGACCTGATCCTTCTCAGCACCAACCGGCGCGGCCATGGCTTCATGGCTCCGGCGCAGGGAGTCACGGCCCGGCTGTTCGTGCGGGGGGGCACGCTGAACCTCATCGTCCACGATGCGCGGCTGGACTTCATGGACCGCTACTTTGCCGAACACACTCTGCCGGCCTTCGAGTACGGATCCCGCACGGCGAGTTCCACCGTGAACCTGCAGGCCCCTGGCGTCGCGCACCTCCGGGGCGACTGGCTCGCCTTGCCGCTGGCCGCTCCCGCGCCGGCCACGGCGGTCCAGCCGCCCCCGCCCCCCGCGGCCGCCCCCGCCCCGGAAGCCACGGCGGGTCCCCGGAATGCGGCCTTCTACGAGGCCCAGACCCAGCGGCTCAAGGCCCTCAAGCGCCTACGCGACGACAACCTGATCTCCGAAGCGGAGTACCAGGCCAAGCGGGAGGCCATCCTGAAGAGCTTCTAGCTCAGCGGGGCGCCGGCCCCAGGGTGGCGCCCTCGAGGATCTTCACGGGAACCACGATGTGCCGGAGGGTCTCGTGCTCGATGGCGCCGAGGGCGAGGGTGACGGCCTCGTGGGCGATGGCCGGGATGTCCTGGGCCACGGATGCGAGGCCGGGGTACAGGTCCACGAGCCCGTCGAAGCCCAGCACCGATACCTGCCCGGGGACGGAGACGCCCAGGTCGCTCAGGGCGCCGAGGGCCCCCACGGCCATTTCGTCCGTGGCGCAGAAGATTCCCGTGGGCCGGTGGCCCTGCTGCCAGGCGTCGCGCATGAGGCGGTAGCCGCCGAGGACGGAGCCGCCGCCGCGGAGGATGACCGGGGCCAGGGGGGCGCCCCCGCCCTCGGCGAGAAAGGCGGTGAAGCCCGCGGCGCGGTCCACGGCCCACTGGTGCTCGTCGGACACCGTGAGGTGCAGCAGGTCCCGGTGGCCCAGGGCGAGGAGCCGGGCCGCGGCGAGGCGGCCGCCGCCGATGTCGTCCGGGGCCACGCAGGAGACGCCGGGGTGGTGGCCGATGAGGGCGCCGGGCACCCCGCGCCGCCAGAGGGTCGCCAGGCGCTGGTCGATGTCCGCGCAGTGGAACATCAGCACCGCATCCATGTGCCGCCGCACGGGTGTGATGTCCACGGGCAGTTCCACGAACTGGGTGGCGTGGAGCTGCATCTCCCGCAACAGGGCCCGCCAGATGACATTGAAGTAGGGCGAGAGCCGGTTCTCGCCGGCCCCCACCCAGATGCCGAGGGTGTGCTTGGTGCGCTTCGACAGCTCGCGGGCCACGGGATCGGGCTCATAGCCGAGCTTCTTCATCACGGCGAGGACCTTCGCGCGGGTCTCGGCGGCGACCGTGGGCTTGCCGTTGATGACGCGGCTCACCGTGCCCGTGGAAACCCCGGCCTGTTGGGCGATCTCGCCGATGGTGATCTTCATGGGGGCCGCTTTGGGTGGGAAGCGTGAGGAAGGATGCGTCAACCCATGAATACCGTTCGGTCCCCGGTGCGTCAATGCAAGGCTGCCGGGTGCGCGATCCTTCAGCCGGTGCAGTCCAGCGCATGGGCCGCGCCGTAGAGGCTGAGATCGTAGTCGTGGACCAGGTAGACCGGCGTGGCACGGGCGAGCTGGTCGAGGTGCTCCCGGTAGTTCCGCTCGAACTGCGCCATGAAGCGGCCCCCCTCCAGGAAGCGGTCGGTGTTCTTGGCGGCGATGCCTCCGGCGAGGAAGAGCCCCCCCGTGGGCATGAAGACCGCGCAGAGTTCGGCGCAGACCCGCGCGTAGAGGTCCACGAAGAGGGCCATGGCGTGGCCGCAGGCGGCATCGCTCGCGGCCTGGGCGGAGATGGCGGCCGGTTGCTCCGCAGCGGGAAGGGCCAGGGCGGCCTCGACGGCGCCCGTCCGGGGGAGCCCCCGGGTCTCCACGAGGAAGCGGAGGAGGGTGGGCAGGCCCTGTCCGGACACTGCCAGCTCGGCGCCGGGGGGGCCCGGCAGGCCGGCCGCCAGGTGGCGCCAGAGGGCGAGGGTCTCCTCGTCGAAGACGGGGAGGCCGATGTGACCTCCCTCGCTGGGGAAGGCGCGGGCCCCCTGCGAGGTGCGCACGAGGAAGCCCACGCCCAGGCCCGTGCCCGCTCCCACCACCGCGGCGAGGCCCGCGGGATCGGCGGCGGGCGTGCTTCCATCCCCATGGGGCAGGGCGGTCACCTGGCGGGCATCCGACAGATCGAGGTGGAGCACCCCGCAGGAGAGGGCGATGAAGTCGTTCAGCAGGCGCACGGGAATGCCGAGGTCCCGCTCCAGCGCCGCGCCGTCCATGTCCCAGGGGGCATTGGTGAGGCGGATCCGGCGGTCGAGGACGGGACCCGCCCCGGACAGGCAGGCGCGCATGGGCCGGATGGATGGATCGGCGGCGAGGAAGCGCTGGATCGGGCCCAGCAGGGACTGCTCGGCCTGGGTGCCATAGCGGGCCTTGCGCAGGAGGCGGTACCCGGATCCCTCCGCGGCGAGCAGAGCCAGGTTGAGGTTGGTGCCGCCCACGTCGGCGACCAGGACCGCGTTGTTAACGCTTCCATTCATTGAAACAACACCTCGATGGCCGGAGAGATGGGCCGGGGTGCCTGCGTCCGGGCGCAGGTCCGATGGTCCAAATGTTCCCCGGTCCGGCTCTGGACGTCTACGGGGTCCGCTGGGGCATCCGGGGCGGAAGGGCGGGTCGATCCGGCCGGCAGCCCCGCCTCATGAGCCCTGCCCAAAAAAACCTTGGGCGCCGGTATTAGCGGCTTGACAGACCTGTGACGCCGATCAAACATACCTGCGACCATCCTGTAACCGCTTACACAGAAACCTCGCGACCTTCGTCCTGCCCCGCCATCGTCCCCTCGACCCAGGCCGGAGCCCCCACCTCGAACCGAATGTGTAACCGATTACACGACCGGTCCCCCGCTTCTCTACGTCCCACCCTGTTGTTCCGCCTCGGCCCACCAAGGAACCCCCTCCATGCCCGTTCTGGACGCAGCTCCCCGCTCCGCTGACACCGCTGAATGGTGGCGTGGCGCGGCGATCTACCAGATCTACCCCCGGAGCTTCCAGGACACCAACGGGGACGGCATCGGGGATCTGCCCGGGATCACGGCCCACCTGCCCTATGTGGCCGATCTGGGTGTGGACGCCATCTGGATCTCCCCCTTCTTCACGTCACCCATGCGGGACTTCGGCTACGACGTGTCGAACTACCGGGATGTGGATCCCAGCTTCGGCACCCTGGCCGACTTCGACCGGCTCGTCGCGGAGGCGCACCGGCTGGGGCTGAAGGTGCTCATCGACCAAGTGCTCTCGCACTCCTCCGATCAGCATCCCTGGTTCAGGGAGAGCCGTTCCAGCCGGACCAACGCCCGGGCCGACTGGTACGTCTGGGCAGAGGCGCGTCCGGACGGCACGCCGCCCAACAACTGGTTGTCGGTCTTCGGCGGGCCCGCCTGGACCTGGGAACCCCGGCGCCGGCAGTACTACCTCCACAACTTCCTCGAATCGCAGCCCGACCTGAACTTCCACCACGAGCCGGTGCAGGACCAGCTGCTCGAGGAGGTGCGGTTCTGGATGGAGCGGGGCGTGGACGGCTTCCGCTTCGACGCTTGCAACTTCCATTTCCACGACCCCCAGCTGCGGAACAACCCGGTCGCCCGGCCAGGCGGGGTGGAGCTCACTTCTGTCCGAGAGGGCAACCCTTACGGCCGGCAGATCCACCGCTACGACAAGAGCCGTCCGGAGAACCTGGCGTTCCTGAGGCGCCTGCGGGCCCTCATGAACGACTACGGCGTCACCAGCGTGGGCGAGGTGGGAGACGAGGGGGCCCTGGCCACCATGGCCCAGTACACGGCCGACGGCGACAAGCTGCACATGGCCTACGGCTTCAGCCTCTTCACCGAGGAATTCAGCGCCGCCCGGATCCGTTCGGTGGTGGAGGCCTTTGAACGGCACCTCCGGCGCGGCGGCGGGTGGGGCTGCTGGTCCCTGTCCAATCACGACTGCGTGCGGGTGGTCACCCGGTGGGGCAAGGGGATCGACGATCCCGCCTTCGCCAAGCTGCTGCTGGCCGTCTTGGGATCCCTTCGCGGGAGCTTCTGCATCTACCAGGGGGAGGAACTGGGCCTGCCCGAGGCCGAGGTGCCCTTCGACCGGCTCATCGACCCGTACGGCATCGCCTTCTGGCCCGACTTCAAGGGGCGGGATGGCTGCCGGACGCCCATGCCATGGACCCGCGAGGCACCCCGGGGCGGATTCTCCACGGTGGAGCCCTGGCTGCCCATGTTCCCGGACCACCTGCATCGTTCGGTGGCGGCCCAGGCCTCCGATTCGGGTTCGGTGCTGGCCTTCTACCGCCGCTTCCTCGCATGGCGGAAGGCCTCTCCGGCCCTCTGCCGGGGCTCGATCCGGTTCCAGCGGACGGACGAGCCGATCCTCGTCCTGCTCCGCGAGGAGGGGCCCGACCGGATCCTGGCCGCGTTCAACCTCAGTTCCTCACCCGTCCGCACCACGCTCCCGGCCTCAGCCGTGACCCTCGAAGGGCACGGACTCGAGGCGGGCCACCGTGACGGGCGCCAGCTCCACCTCCCCCCCTGGGGAGGCTTCTTCGGTCGCCTGGCCTGAACCCCCGGGGCCCTGCCGACTTCCCGTCCCGCAACCCACCCAGCCGCCCCGCGGCTACTTCCACTGGAGGCAAGACAATGAAACGTCTCTCCCTACTCAAGGCGGCGCTCCCCATGGCGCTGGTCTGCGGCCCCCTGCTCGCCCAGCAGGACGTGATCGAAATCCATGGCTACATGCGATCCGGCGTCGGCCGGTCCTCTGAAGGCGGCGAGCAGGTCGCGTTCGGCCTCGGCATCATGCCCGCCCCCGGCGACCTCCGCCTGGGCAACGAGGTGGACAACTACATCGAGCTGGCCCTGGACGTGAAGGCCTACGAGAAGGGCAACAGCAACTTCAAGCTCCACTTCCGCCCCGCCTTCCGCGAGTGGTACAACGAGCGCGACGCCTCGGCCGACGCCGGCGGCACCGCCGATGGCGCCAGCGGGATCAACCCCACTCAGAAGATCTACCTCCGCGAGACCTGGGGCGAGATCAATGGCGCCTTCGGCAACAGCGGCGCCTTCAAGGACGCCACCCTCTGGGCCGGCCGCCGCTTCTACCAGCGGCACGACGTCCACATGGCGGACTACTGGTTCTGGAACAACAGTGGTGACGGCGTCGGCATCGAGAACATCGATGTCTTCGGCTTCGCCAAGTTCCACGCCGCCTACATCCAGCAGGATTTCGGCAACCTGAGCTGGGCTCCCCGGGGTGCCAACGGCGACTCGTATCCCTACTCGAAGCCCACTGGGAAGCTGGTCGTGGGCTCCTACGATTTCCGCCTGACGGACATCGTATCCAACCCCGGCGGATCCCTCTCCGTCGGCCTCCAGCTCCAGAAACCGGCGAACCTGAAGAGCGCGGACCAGCCCGCGGGCCAGTCCAGCGGCAACACCAACGGCGGCTGGCGCGTCGACATCATGCACAACCAGGGCGGGATCCTGGGCGGCAACAACATGTTCAGCATCAACTACTCCGTGGGGTCCCCCCTCTGGGGCTGGTACAACGCGGATCGTGGCGACAAGAACAAGCGGACGGAGTTCCTGGACCAGTTCTTCATCCAGCCGACCAAGTACTTCGGCATGTGCGTCTTCGGGCTCTACCGGGACCAGACCATCGTCACCAACGTGACCGGCCCCGATTCGACCGGCACCCAGAAGTCCTTCATCCTGGGCGTCCGTCCCCAGTACGCCTTCACCGAGCACTTCAGCATCGCCGGCGAGCTCGGCTACGAGACGCTGAAGCGGGACCAGTTCTTCGCTCCCGGCAGCTCGAAGAACACGCTGAACAAGCAGACCATCTCCTTCCAGTGGAGCCCCCAGCCCGGCTGGTGGTCCCGTCCCCAGCTCCGCCTGTTCATGACCAACGCCCAGTGGAACAACGACGTCAACCCGAACGCCAGCTGGCAGACCTACACGCCGGCGAACTTCGCGGCCGACAAGAAGAGCGGCTACACCTATGGTGCCCAGGTCGAGGCCTGGTGGTGATCGAAGCCTGATGAAACGGCCCGTCCCCACGGACGGGCCGTTTCCTGGTTGAAACGACCTGCTAAGGATCCCTTGTGAGCCTTCGTCAAGCCCTGACCGCCATCGCCCTGCTGATCGCAGGCCTGGGCTGCCACGGCCCGAACTCGGACGCGTCCAGTCGCTATCCGGTGGACAGGACCGTCATCGCCCCCGGCCAGCAGATGGAGAACTCGCCCGGCTGGTACCGCGACGCGGTGGTGTACCACGTCTGGGTGAAGGCCTTCGCCGATGGCGTCTACCAGGACGGCATCGGCGATCTGCCCGGCCTCCAGGGCCGGCTGGACTACCTCCAGTCCCTCGGCGTGAACACCCTGTGGCTGTCGCCCATCTTCGAGTGCGGCTACAAGGGCGACAACATGCACGGCTACGACACGACGGACTACTACGCCGTCAACGACCGCTTCGGCACCCGCGCCGACCTGAAGAACCTGATCGATGCGGTGCATGGGCGGGGCATGCGGATCCTCTTCGATTTCGTGCCGAACCACACCTCCACGAGCCATCCGTGGTTCACGAACGCGGCCACCCGGGACAGCTGGTACATCTGGCAGCCCGCCCCACCAACGGGGTGGGGCTTTCCCTGGGGTGGCGGCAGCTCCCGGGACGTCTGGAGGCCGGGTGCATCGGGCTATTTCTACACGTCCTTCGGTGTGGGTTCCCTCGCCGACCTCAACTACTACAATCCGGCGGTGCAGGCGGAGATGCGGAAGATCCAGGCCTACTGGCTGGACCGCGGCTTCGACGGCATGCGGGTGGATGCCGTGCGCTACCTGTGCGAGTCGGGACCGGGCCAGCAGGCGGACCAGCCGGACACCCATGCGCGCCTTCAGTCCTTCCGCGCCCTGCTTGACGAGTACAGCAGCGGGGACCTGCATCCCCATCCTGGGGGCGACCCGGCGAAGCACAGCAGCAAGGCCATGATCGCCGAGGCCTGGACCAACGATGCATCTGGTGTGGCCCCCTACTATGGCAACGGCACCAACGAGTTCCACCTGTGTCTGGACTTCAGCGCCCCCTGGGCCGTCTCCAACGCGATCACCAAGGGCGACGCCACGCAGTTGACCTCGCTCTGGGATTACGAGCAGCGGACCTACCCGGCGGGCTACCAGTCAGCGACCTTCGACTCCAACCACGACAACCTGATCTCCCGCCCGGGAACCCAGTGCGGCGACAAGGCGGAGATCATTCTGGCCGAGGCGCTGACCCTCCTGTCGCCTGGCACGCCCATCCTCTACTACGGGAACGAGGTCGGCATGACCGGACAGGCGGGGACGGACCTCAACCTGCGCCAGCCCATGGACTGGACCGCCGTCTCCACCCAGACGGGCCAGCCCGATTCCATCCTCAGCTGGTGCAAATACCTCATCCACGCCCGGGAGGCCTATCCCGCCCTGCGGGGCGGCTACGCCACGCTCGCCACGGACACCGGGACGAAGGCCATCGCCTACCTCCGCGATGCCGGGACCGAGCGCGTGCTGGTGGTGGCCAACCTCGCGGCCGCGCCGCAGACCTTCACCGTCTCGGGATTGACCGCCCATGGCGTGCCCGCCGGCGGCCCCGTCCAAGCCATCCTGGGCGACCTGAAGGGCGCAACCGCCCTTGCTGGCGACACCTACACCGTGACAGGCCTTCCCGCCCATGGGGTTCGCGTGCTCTATGTCGCGGGGTCGGGCTTCCAGTCCACCCTCCACGGCGACCTTCCCTAGCCTTGCGTGCCGGCCCCCTCGGCCCTATCCATCAGGCCTCACCCTCCCGTTTCCTTCCCGGATCTCCCCCCATGGCCAACCTTCAATTCAAAGCGCTGCGCAAGTCCTTCGGGGATATCGAGATCCTCCACGGGATCGACCTCGAGATCCAGGACGGCGAATTCATCGTGTTCGTCGGGCCCTCGGGATGCGGGAAGTCCACCCTGCTGCGCTGCATCGCCGGCCTGGAGGAGATCAGCAGCGGGGAGCTCTCCATCGGCGGCCGGAAGGTGAACGAAGTCCCACCCTCCAAGCGCGGCATCGCCATGGTCTTCCAGAGCTATGCCCTGTATCCGCACATGACCGTGGCGGAGAACATGGCCTTCGGCCTCAAGCTGGCCGGGGCCTCCAGGACGGAGATCACGGCGGCCGTCCAGCGGGCAGCCCAGATCCTTCAGATCGAGCCCCTGCTCGAGCGCCGTCCGAAGGACTTGTCCGGCGGGCAGCGCCAGCGGGTGGCCATCGGCCGGGCCATCGTGCGGAAGCCCGGCGTCTTCCTGTTCGACGAGCCCCTGTCGAACCTCGATGCAGCCCTGCGCGTGCAGATGCGCGTCGAGTTGTCCCGCCTCCACACTGACCTCCGCACCACCATGGTCTACGTCACCCACGACCAGGTGGAGGCCATGACCCTGGCGAACCGGATCGTGGTGATCAACGAGGGCCGCATCGAGCAGGTCGGCAGTCCGCTGGAGCTGTACCACCACCCGGCGAACCGCTTCGTGGCGGGCTTCATCGGCTCACCCAAGATGAATTTCCTGGCCTGCGCCCTCGCGTCCGCCTCCGAATCCGGAGCCCAGGTGCGGCTTCAGGACGGGACGCACATGGCCGTGGCGGCGGATGCCCGCGGCTTGGCGGAAGGACAGGCCCTCATGGTGGGCATCCGGCCCGAGCACGTGGTGGCCGCGCGGACCCCCTCCGAAGGCTCCGCCAGGACCACGGTGCGCGTGGCCGAGAATCTGGGCGACACCGTCTTCCTCTACGTGGAATCGCCGGATTCCAACGGCCCGCTGACGGTGAAGACCCATCCCGAGAATCCGCTCGGGGCGGGCGATGAGGCCCACCTCAGCTTCCCGCCCGAATGCTGCTACCTCTTCGGTCCGGACGGGAAGACCCTTCCCCGGATCCCCTAAGCCCATCCACCCCGTTCCACTCGGCCCCCAGGGCCCCCACCAAAGGAGACGAACGTGAGCACCCGAACCAACCTCCGCAAGCTGGCGACGGCTACGGCCATGATCCTCGTCGCAGGCTTCTGCACGCAGATCCAGGCCGCCGAGAAGGGCAAACTGCTCGTCTGGATCAATGGCGACAAGGGCTACAACGGCCTCCAGAAGGTGGGGGACGAGTTCGCCAAGAAGACCGGCGTGCAGGTCATCGTCGAGCACCCCGAGGATGCCCCCGGCAAGTTCCAGCAGGCCGCCGAGGAGGGCAAGGGGCCTGACATCTGGATCTGGGCCCATGACCGCGTGGGCGAGTGGGCCGACAGCGGCGTCATCAACGCCGTGACCCCGAGCAGGAAGGTGAAGGAGGAGATCGATCCCGCGGCCTGGCAGGCCTTCACCATCAAGGGGAAGATCTGGGCCTATCCCATCGCCATTGAGGCCGTCTCCCTGATCTACAACAAGGCCCTGGTGAAGAATCCCCCCAAGACCTTCGAGGAGATCTTCGCCCTGGACAAGGCCCTGGCCGCCAAGGGCAAGAAGGCCATCCTCTGGGACTACACCAACACCTACTTCACCATGCCCATGCTGGCTGCCAACGGAGGCTACGCCTTCAAGATGCGGGCGGACGGGACCTATGATCCCAAGGACACGGGCGTGAACAACGCCGGAGCCCTGAAGGGCGCCGAGCTGCTCACGAAGATGGTCAGCGAGGGCGTGATGCCCAAGGGCGCCACCTACGCCGACATGGAAGCGGGCGTGGCGCAGGGCAAGATCGCGATGATGATCAGCGGCCCCTGGGCCTGGGACAACCTCAAGAAGGCCAAGATCAATTTCGGCATCGCCAAGCTCCCCAGCGTGGCCGGGAAGCCCGCTGCGCCGTTCGTCGGCTACATGGGCGCCATGATCACCAAGGCCGCCTCCGGCGCGGGCAACGTGGACGTGGCCCGGGAGTTCATCGAGAACTACATGCTGACCCTGAAGGGGCTCGAGACCGTCAATGCCGACGTGGCCATCGGTGCTCCCACCAATAAGGCCGCCTACGCGAAGATGAAGAGCGATCCCTTCGTGCAGATCACCATGACCAACGCGAAGAACGGCGTAGTCATGCCGAACAACCCGCAGATGGGCCGCTTCTGGGCCGCCATGGTCTCCGCCCTGAACAACATGACCGAAGGCCGGCAGACCCCCAAGGAAGCCCTGGACGCCGCCGCCAAACGGATCCTGAGGTAGCAAACCTTCTCCGGGCGGGACGGGCCATCGCGCCTGCCCCGCCCGGGGATTCCGTGCCATTCCCCGATCTGGACCCTCCATGAGCATGCCCAAGGCCCTCAAGCGCTTCCTCCAGCCCGCCCTGATCATTCTCCTGGGCCTGCTGGGGCTGTACTCCGTCACCGTTGTCTACGCCGCCGGCGAGAACCTGCTGGCCGGGATGATGCTGGTGACGCTGGCGGTCTTCGTCTGGCTCTACACCTCCCCGAAGACCTACGCCTACCGCTACCTCTTCCCGGGGATCGGCGCGGCGCTGATCTTCGTGGTCTTCCCGATGCTGTTCACCATCCGCATCGGCTTCACGAACTACAGTTCCAAGAACCTCCTCACCTTCGACCGGGCCACCAGCTACCTCCTGGAGGAGACCTACCGGGCCGAGGGGGCCGCCTACAACGCCACCCTCCACGCCGAGGGATCCCAGTGGCGGTTCCGCCTGGAGGACCAGGACAGCGGCGCCGCGTTCGTCACCGGACCCTTCGCGCTGGGTCCGGAGAAGCCCCTCACCCTGAAGGCCGAGCCATCCGCAACCGCGCTTCCCGGCGGCGAGATGCCGCTGAGGGAACTGATCGACCACCAGGCCTTCCTGAACGGCATCACCGTGGCGATGCCGGATGGCAACCGGGTTCGCATGACCGGCCTGCGGGAGTTCGCGGCATCCCGGCCCCAGTACACCCGCAATGCGGACGGAACCCTCACCAACAACCAGGACCACAGCCTCCTCCGGCCCAACTTCAAGTCGGGGTACTACGAGACCGCCGACGGAGACCCGGTGACGCCTGGCTTCCAGGTGGACATCGGCTGGAAGAACTACACCGAGATCTTCACCGATGCCTCCCTTAGGGAACCCTTCGGGCGGATCTTCGTCTGGACCCTCGTGTTCTCGACCCTGACGGTGGTCTTCTGCACCTCGCTGGGCATGGTGCTGGCGGTGCTGCTCAACTGGGACTCCCTGCGCTTCAAGGCCGTCTACCGGCTCCTGCTCTTCCTTCCCTACGCGATCCCCAGCTTCATCTCGATCCTGGTGTTCAAGGGCCTGTTCAACAACAACACCGGCGAGATCAACCTGGTGCTGAACGGCCTCTTCGGCATCCGGCCCACCTGGTTTTCGGATCCCTTTCTCGCCCGTTCCATGCTGCTCATCGTCAACACCTGGCTGGGCTTCCCGTACATGATGGTGGTCTGCATGGGCCTCATCAAGGCGATCCCGAACGACCTCTACGAGGCGTCGGCTGTGGCGGGTGCCGGGCCCATCACGAACTTCTTCAGGATCACGATGCCGCTGATCCTGAAACCGCTGACGCCCCTGCTCATCTCGTCCTTCGCTTTCAACTTCAACAACTTCGTGCTCATCAGCCTGCTGACCGGGGGGCTGCCCGACTTCCTGAACACCTCGGTGCCGGCAGGCACCACGGACATCCTGGTGTCCTACACCTACCGCATGGCGTTCCAGGACGCGGGACAGAAGTTCGGCCTCGCGGCGGCCATCTCGGCCGTGGTGTTCCTGATGGTCGCGGCGATCTCCGCCGTCCAGATTCGCGCGACGCGGATCGCCCAGGACGAGAAGCGCTGAGCGGGAAGGAGACCCATGGCAATCGTCATCGACAAGTCCCAGCGCTGGCGGGTGGTCCTCGCCCACCTGTTCCTGATCCTTCTCTGCGCCCTGGTGATCTTCCCGCTGCTGATGGTGGTGTCCATCTCCTTCCGTTCGGGGAACTTCGCGACGGGCAGCCTGATCCCGAAATCCATCAGCCTCGAACACTGGCGCTTCGCCCTGGGCCTGCCGGTGGTGAACGCCGACGGACGGGTGATCCTGCCCGACCTCCCGGTGCTGCGCTGGCTCTGGAACTCCATCAAGGTGGCCACCCTCTCCGCCATCGTGGCCGTGCTGCTCTCCACCACCGCGGCCTACGCCTTCGCGAGGATGAAGTTCGCGGGCAAGAAGACCGCCCTGACGGGGCTCATGCTGATGCAGATGTTCCCCACGGTGCTGGCCCTGGTGGCCATCCACGCGATCTTCTCGCGCCTCGGCCACGTCTTCCCCGCCCTCGGCGTGGACGGCATGTGGGCCTTGATCCTGGCCTACTCCGGCGGCATCGCCCTGCACATCTGGACCATCAAGGGGTTCTACGAGACCATCCCGCCAGAGATCGAGGAGGCGGCCACCGTGGACGGAGCCACGCCCTGGCAGGCCTTCTGGCGGGTGCTCCTGCCCATGGCCCTGCCCATTCTCATGGTGGTCTTCCTGCTGGCCTTCATCGGCGCGGTGAACGAGTACCCCGTGGCCTCGGTCCTGCTGCACACCCAGGACCACCTGACCATGGCCGTGGGCTCCAAGCAGTTCCTGTACGCCCAGAAGTACCTGTGGGGCGATTTCGCCGCGGCCGCCATCCTGTCCGGCCTCCCCATCTCCGTCGTGTTCATCCTCGTCCAGCGTTGGATGATCTCCGGCCTCACCTCCGGCGCCAACAAGGGCTGACCGCTTTCCCACCCGAGGGCGCACGCCCTCCCATCCCCACAAGGAGTCACGCATGAGTCTCCGAACGACCTTCCTCAAGGCGATCGCTGTGATCGCCCTGGCCCTCACCCCCGCCCTGGCCGCGCCGCCCGACGGCATGATCCAGATCAACTACCACCGCTGCGACGGGAAATACGAGCGCTGGGGCGTCCACCTCTGGAAGAGCCCCAACATGCCCCTGCCCGACATCGAATGGCCGAACCCCATGATGCCCAGCGGCAAGAACGACTTCGGGGTCTACTGGGTCGTCAAGGCGGACGAGTTTTCCACCGGCTCCAAGATGCAGGTGAACTACATCATCCACAAGGGCGACATCAAGGAGCAGGGTGCCAAGGACATGGCCTTCAACGGGCAGGAGCACAAGGAGATCTGGGTCATCAACGGCGACCGCACGATCTACTTCTCCAAGGAAGATGCCCTGAAGGACCACGTCTGCAAGAAGTAGTGCCGGCCGCCCCCGGGAGCCCGCGCTTCCGGGGGCGGTCCTTGCCTTCGAACCACCGCCCTCCAGAGGTCCCATGAACCCGGCCCGCCTCCTTTCCTCCGCCACTCGTACTGTTCTGCTGGCCGCAGGGCTCGCCGCGACCTGGCTTCCGGCGCTCGGCCAGACGCCCGTGCCCGTGTCGGTGCCCGGGACCTTCGCCGAGAATCCCATCATCTACTTCGTGATGACGGACCGGTTCTACGACGGCGACCCGACGAACGACCACAGCTATGGTCGGCAGCGCGAGGCCACGCCGAAGGCCGACGTGGGCACCTTCCACGGCGGTGACCTGAAGGGGCTCACGCTCAAGCTCAAGGAGGGGTGGTTCAAGCAGCTCGGCGTGAATGCGCTGTGGATCACCGCTCCCTACGAGCAGATCCACGGCTGGGTCCAGGGGGGCCAGAAGGAGTTCAAGCACTTCGCCTACCACGGCTACTGGGCCCTGGACTACACCGTGCTCGACAAGAACATGGGCACTCCCGCGGACCTTCGTGAGCTGGTGGACACGGCCCACAGCCAGGGCATCCGAGTGCTGTTCGACATCGTCATGAACCATCCCGGCTACCTGGACATCCAGACCGCCAAGGACCTGAAGGTCGACGTGCTGTGGCCGGACTGGGAGAAGGATCCGAACCTGCTGAGGAACTATCACAACTACATCGACTACAACAGTTTCAAGTTCGGCGACTGGTGGGGGCGCCCCTGGGTGCGCGCGGGCCTCCCCGGCTACATGGACGGCGGCCGCAACGACCTCACCATGCAGCTGGCCTACCTCCCGGACTTCCGGACCGAGAGCACCGAGTTCGTGAAGCTTCCGAAGTTCCTCAAGGAGAAGCCCGACACCCGGGCGGTGGACCTGCCCAATACCACCGTGCGCGGGTACCTGATCAAGTGGCTCACGGACTGGGTCCGCGAGTACGGGATCGACGGTTTCCGCTGTGACACAGTGAAGCACGTGGAGCCGGAGGCCTGGGCCGCGCTCAAGGCCGAGGCCGTGAAGGCCCTGGCGGAATTCAAGGCGAAGAACCCCACCCGCAAGGTCGACGATGCCCCCTTCTGGATGGTCGGCGAGTACTGGGGAGCGGGGCCCGAACGGAACAAGATGGCCGACTATGGCTTCGACGCCATGATCAACTTCGATTTCCAGCAGCAGGCGGATGCCTTCGCCAAGCCCGAGAAGCTCTTCCAGAAGTACGCGCAGGTCCAGGCCGGCCAGCCGGTCCACATGCTGAACTACCTGTCCTCCCACGACACCGAGCTGTTCCCGCGGGAGCGCCTCATTGAGGGGGGTGCCGCGCTCCTGCTGGCCCCGGGTGGCGTCCAGATCTTCTATGGCGACGAAACGGCGCGCCCCGAGGGGCCCACGCCCCGCACGGACCCCCAGCAGGCCACCCGCTCCGACATGAACTGGGCGACGCCCGACGAAAAGGATCTGGCCTTCTGGCGCAAGCTCGGCACCTTCCGGGCCCGGCACCGGGCCCTGGCCACGGGCGTCCACAAGGAGATCAGCGAGTCCCCCTACGCCTTCAGCCGCGTGGATGCCGGCAGTGGCGACCGCGTGGTGGTGGCCCTGGGCGCCAAGGGCGCAGTCACCCTCGCGGTGGCCGGCATCTTCGAGGACGGGCAGGCGGTTCGGGACGCCTACACGGGCCGCGACGCGAAGGTCGTGGCGGGGAAGGTCACGGTCCAGGCGGATGGCTGCGTCCTGCTCGAGCGCGTCCAGGCCCCCGCCGGCCATTGAGCACGAACACCCGCCGTCCGGGCGGACGGCGTAACGGGAACACCGCAGCGAACGACCGAGAAGGAGTGTGCATGTCCACCAGGAAGCTGCCCAGGGTCGCGTATTTCTGCATGGAATACGCCCTCGAGAGCCCGTTCAAGATCTACTCCGGGGGCCTTGGCATCCTCGCCGGAGACTACCTGAAGGGGGTCAAGGACCACGGCTACCCCATGGTGGGCATCGGCATCCGCTGGAAGCAGGGGTACGGTGAGCAGATGGTGGATGCGCAGACGGGGCAGGTGTACGACGCCTACAGGAATGGCCACCACGACTTCCTCGAGGACACGGGTGTCACCGTGGAGGTGGAGATCAAGGGCCGCCCCGTGAAGGTGAAAGTGTGGCGCGTGAGCAGCTTCGGGGTGGACTCCCTCTACCTGCTGGATACCGACCTCGAAGAGAACGACGGCGAGGCTCGCTGGATCACCGGCCAGCTCTACGGCTGGTTCGGCGAGGAACGGGTGGCCCAGGAGATGGTGCTGGGGATCGGCGGCGTGCGGGCCCTCCAGGCACTGCGCATCAAGCCGGACGTCTACCACTTCAACGAAGGCCATGCCCTGCTGGCCGGGTTCGAACTCATCCATCAGCGCATGGCGAGGGGGGCCAGCTTCGAGGCGGCCTGGGCGAAGACCCGGGACGAGGTGGTCTTCACCACCCACACCCCCATCGTGCAGGGCAATGAATCCCATCCCATCGACCGGTTCATGTACCTGGGCGCGAACCTCGGCTTGACCCGGACGCAGCTCAAGCAGCTCGGCGGCAGTCCCTTCAACATGACCGTGGGCGCCCTCCGGCTTTCGCGCATCTCCAATGCGGTCGCGGACCTCCACCGGGTCACCGCGAACGACATGTGGAAGGACGTCCACGGCCGCAGCGAGATCATCGGCATCACCAATGCCATCCATCGTCCCACCTGGGTGGACCCCCGGATGCTGGACCTGGCGGCGGCCTGCGATGGCTCGAAGAAGACCAAGGAGGCGCTGTGGAAGGCGCACCAGGACAACAAGCGGAAACTCATCCACTTTGTGGAGGCCCGCACCGGCGTCCGGCTTGAGGCCGACCGGCTGCTCATCGGCTTCTCCCGCCGCGCCGCGCCCTACAAGCGCTCGAACTTCATCTTCACCGATCGCAAGTTCATCGAGCCCCTCCTGAAGAACGGCCGGGTCCAGATCGTCTTCTCGGGGAAGGCCCATCCCCTGGACGACAACGGCAAGCGGATCGTGGAGAACATCCTGGAGATGACGAAGCGGTACCCCGGTGGCGTGGTTTTCCTGGAGAACTACGACATGGAGATCGGCCGGATGCTCACCCGGGGATCGGACGTCTGGCTGAACAATCCCCGCCGGCCCAAGGAGGCCTCTGGCACCTCTGGCATGAAGGCCGCCATGAACGGCGTGCTGAACCTATCCATCCTGGACGGGTGGTGGCCTGAGGCCTGCCAGCACGGGGTCAACGGCTGGCAGTTCGGCGACGGCTTCGAGAGCGACGACGAGGCCACCCTGGACCGGCACGACTTCCAGGCCTTCAAGAAGGTGCTTGCCGACCAGGTCCTGCCCGCCTACTACGACCGGCACGACGCCTGGGTCGACATGATGGTGGCCTCCATCCAGAGCACCCGTGACGCCTTCGGCGTCCAGCGGATGCTGGACGAGTACTACGATCGGATGTACCGGCGGACGGCTCGCCAATGAGGGCTCCCGTCCTCCGTCCCAGGAGGCTCCCATGATCCGACGCTTCGTGTCCGCCCTGGCCGCCAGCCTGGTCCTGCTCACGGCCTGCGGGGGCGGAGGGGGAGGCGGCTCCGCCGCCAACGGCCCATCAAGCCCGGCCGTCCTCGACAGCGATCCGAATGCCACCCCGCCACCGGATGCGGCCTACTACAAGGTGCCCAGCAACCCGCTCGGGCCGGTCTTCGGCTCCGGGAGCGTGACGTTCAACTACTGGAATCCCAATGCCACGACCGTGACGCTCTGTCTCTACGCCAACTGGAACGACGAGCTGACGGCCCCTGCGGCCACCCAGGCCATGACCCGCGGAACCGGCGGCATCTGGAGTACCGGATCGATGCCCCTGCCGGCCCAGGGCTTCTACGTCTACCGGGTCGGGGGCCAGTACGTGCTGGATCCCTATGCCAAGTCCATGGCCCAGTGGGTGCATACCGGGGTGGCCTCGATCCCCGGCGACAGCATCGGGAAGGGCGCCATCGTGGATCCTTCCGCCATCGGACCGGACGGCGGCTGGACCCCTTATGCGGGGACTTCGTACTATTTCAACGGATCGGCCATGAAGGGACCGGACGGCACGACCCCGGCGCCCTACGCCTTCGCCTCCAGCCGCGACGCCATCGTCTACGAGGCGGGGGTGCGGGACCTCACGGTGGACCCCAACCTGAACGGCTTCGCCGCCGGGCACACCTGGGGCACCTTCAAGGGCCTGGTGGACCTGCTCCCCCACATCCAGAAGCTGGGCGTCACCCATGTCCAGCTGCTCTGTCCCCTGGAGAACTACACCTACGACCAGACGAAGATCGGCACCCGCGAGCTGAGCCTGAGCCAGACCTCCGGCGCCAACTACAACTGGGGCTACGATCCCCAGAACTACTTCACCCCTTCGGGGATGTACTCCTCGAATCCGCTGAACCCCACGGCCCGGATCAACGAACTGAAGACCCTGGTGAACGAGATCCACAAGCAGGGCATGGGCGTCATCCTCGACGTGGTCTACAACCACACCGCCAACAACGCCGTCCTGGGGGACACGGGCATCCAGGGCTACTACTACCGGTCCACGAGCCGGAACGGGGCCGGCAGCCAGGATGTCCGCTCCGAGGCGAAGATGGTCCGGAAGCTCATCGTGGATTCCATCGTGCACTGGGTGCGCGAGTACAAGGTGGATGGCTTCCGCTTCGACCTCATGGGCGTCCTGGACACCCAGACCCTCAAGGATGCCTACGCGGCCGCCAGGGCCATCGATCCGGAGGTGCTCTTCCTCGGCGAGGGCTGGAACGGGTTCTACAGCGGGCCGGCGACGGACTACAACGGCGATGCCATCACCGGCGCCGACCAGGGGAATGCCGGCCAGTTCGTCGGCCAGAACATCGCCATGTTCTCCGACAGCTACCGGCAGATCTTCAAGAACGGCTATCCCTCGGACGGCGCCCCCGCCTTCCTGTCGGGCTCGGCCCAGCCTCTGGCGGGCCTCTTCTCCAACACCGCCGGGGTGCCCACCAACACGAGCCCGGCCTTCGCCCCGGGCTCCACCACGAACGTCGTGGACTACCTGACTTGCCACGACAACCTCTGCCTGTACGATGTCCTGGCCCTGGCCACCAGCGCCCCGGCCACCGCGGCGGGTGACGCGATCATCCTCAAGCGGGCCCGGGTGGGTTACGCCGTGCTCCTGACTTCCCAGGGCCTCGCCTTCATTCATGCCGGGGACGAGATGTTCCGGACGAAGGAGACCACGGGGGCGGGAGCCAACACGAAGTCCAACGGGACACGGTTCTTCGTGGACAACTCCTACAACGCCTCCGACGCCATCAATCTGGTGGCCTGGTCCCGGGTGTACACGAACGGCAATCCCCTGGCCGGCGGGTTCGCAAACTACGCCACCACCAGCAACGGCTACCTGCTCTACCGCTACGTCCAGGGCCTGATCGCCCTGAGGAAGAGCACCAACGCCTTCCGCCTTCCGGACGCCACCCGGTCCGCCAGCCTGACCGCCCTCCCTCCGACCGGGGGCGGAAGCACGGCCCTGGCCTTCGGGTACAAGGCCGTGGGCTCTGACGCTGCCTACTACATCCTCCACAACGCGGATGGCGTTTCCCACAGCTTCACGGCGGATGTCGATCTCTCCACCGCCACCCTGCTGGCCGACGGCGCCTCGGCGGGCACCACGGGCATCGTCGCGCCCACCGGCGTGGCCGTGGCGGGGACCACGGTGACCCTGGATCCGCTGACCTCCGCCATCCTCAGGAAGTGATCACTTCAGGCCGGTGAAGGCCGCCTCCAGCTGCCGCCGGCCGGGGAAGCCTGGCAGGGGGTGGCTGGTGCGCCGCAGGATGCGGCCTTCAAAGACATAGGGGCGCAGGAGGGCCTTCGGGTCCTTCGGGGCGAAATAGAGCACGGCGGGCTGCCCATGGAGGGCCTGGGCCACGAGGTAACCCACCAGCGCATGCTCGGCGGAGTGGTAGCCGCTCTTCCACTGGTGGATCTTGAGGCCCTCCCAGGGCTCGAAGTCCGGCGGTCCGCCCGCGCCGCCCCAGACCTCGTGGTGCTCATGATCCACCATGCGCCGGAACCAGAAGTCGGCCGTGCGGGGCAGGGGGGCGGCCTGGGCGGGATCCCGCAGGGCCAGCGTCCCGGCCAGCTGGTCCAGCTCCGCGTAGATCCACCACTCCTTGCCCTGGTCCACGGTGCCGTCCGGCCGGAGGCGGGAGCCCCAGGTGCCCGAGTCCGGCAGGTAGGCCTGCTTCAGCACGGCCTGGGCGGCGGTGGTGGCGAAGGCCACCAGGTCGGCGTCCCCGGTAAGGCGGCCGGTGCGCTCCAGCATCCAGCACGCCTTGGCGGTGTGCCCGAAGTCGGTGTGGCGGGAGCCCAGCTTCCTCTGGGCGGGGTCGTGGAGGGTGCCCCAGAAGAGGCGATGCCCGGGATCGTAGTAGTCCCGCTCGATGACGTGGGCGAGGCGCTGGAGGTCCTCCATCCAGGGCTTGCGCTCCTTCTCCGGCAGGATCGGCGCCAGCAGCAGGAGGTAGGCGTTGATCTGGTCCAGCTGCGAGACCAGCTCCTGGCGCTGTTCGTCATGGTCGGCATCCGGCGTGACGACCCAGCGCAGGGCCTGCCACTGGGGGTTCCAGTACCGGCTGAAGAGGTGGTGCTTCAGGCGCAGGAGGTCCTTCAGCACCGCCTCGTCGCGGGTGAGATAGTAGTACATGGCGAGGCCAACGCCGGCATAGGCCAGGTCCTGGCTGGTGCGGGCCAGCACCGCCGGCTGCGGTACGCCCTTCTCCCAGTAGGTCACGGCGCTGCCGGTGGCGGGATCGAGGGCGTGCTTCCGGATCCAGTCCACCCCGTCCCGGGCCAGCGCCAGCATCTTCGGATCGCCCGTCAGGTGGTAGGCCACCCCGTAGAAGTAGGTCTGCCGGGACTTCATGCGGACGTAGTCGCGGCCGAACTCCTGGCGGATCCAGCCTGGCGCGTCGGCGGCCTCCTGGGGGGGATGGGCCCAGTCGATGGCCTTCCCGTCGATGCTCCGGAAGGTGGGGAAGTCGCCCCGGGGCGTGCCCCAGGCGTCCGGCACGTTCCAGTAGGGGAGGAGATCCTCCCGGAAGTGTTTCAACCAGCGTTCGCCCGTGGGGAGGTCGTCGGGGAGGACCGCGGCGATTCCGCTCGGAGGCGGCGTCTGCGCGAAGGCCGCGCCCGTCAGCGTGAGGGTGAGGAGCAGCAGGAGGCGCTTGGGCATGGCGGGACCTTGGGCGGGAGGGTGATCGTCAGCATACCGGCAGCGCGGCGCCGAAGAGGACTGTTCGCAAAGGGCCGATGCCCGCTGGGCGGGCCTTCGCGCGATTCGAGAACCCGTTCCTACTTCGCGATGACCCGCACCATCCTCAGCAGGTTGCTGGAATAGCCCCACTCGTTGTCGTACCAGGCCACCACCTTGACGAAGGTGCCGTCCAGGGCCATGCCGGCATCGGCATCGAAGACCGACGGACAGGGCTCGCCGCGGAAGTCGGTGGAGACGACCTTCTCCTCGGTGTAGCCCAGGACGCCCTTCATGGGTCCCTCGGCCGCCGCCTTCATGGCGGCGCAGATGGCCTCGTACGTGGTTTCCGTCTTCAGCTCGGCCGTCAGGTCCACCACCGAGACGTCCGAAGTGGGCACGCGGAAAGCCATGCCCGTGAGCTTCTTGTTCAGCTCCGGGATCACCTTGCCCACGGCCTTGGCCGCGCCGGTGCTGCTGGGGATGATGTTCTCAAGGATGCCCCGGCCGCCGCGCCAGTCCTTGTTGCTGGGGCCGTCGACGGTCTTCTGGGTCGCTGTGGCGGCATGGACGGTCGTCATGAGCCCGCGCTTGATGCCGAAGGCGTCGTGGAGCACCTTCGCCACGGGCGCCAGGCAGTTGGTGGTGCAGCTGGCGGCGGAGACGATGGCCTCCCCGGCGTAGGTCGCGTCGTTCACGCCGAAGACGAACATGGGCGTGTCGTCCTTGCTGGGGGCGGAGAGGATGACCTTCTTCGCGCCGGCCGCGATGTGCTTCTCGGCCGTCTCCTTGGTGAGGAAGAGACCGGTGGACTCGACGACGATGTCGGCGCCCACCTCGCCCCACTTGAGCTCGGCCGGATCCTTCACGGCCGTCAGGCGGATGCGTTTGCCGTTGACGATGAGCGTGCTGCCTTCCACGGCGATGCTGCCCTTGAACCGGCCATGGACGGAGTCGAACTGGAGCATGTAGGCCAGGTACTCCGGCTCCAGCAGATCGTTGATGCCCACGATCTCGATATCCGGGAAATCCTTCACGGCGGCGCGGAAGACCATGCGCCCGATGCGGCCGAAACCATTGATGCCTACTTTGATCGCCATGGGTCCTCTCCTGTGAAAAGGGAAGCTCGTTCAGCGGGCGAGTGCGACGGCCTGGCGGGCCAGGCCGGTGATGGTCTTCCAGTCGCCGGCGTCAAGAAGGGTCCTGGGGGTCAGCCAGGACCCGCCGATGCAGACCACGTTCGGTTGGGACAGGTAGGCGGGGGCGGATTCCGCAGTGATGCCCCCGGTGGGGCAGAACAGAACGTTCCTGAAGGGGCCGGCGAGGGCCTTCAGCATGGCGATCCCCCCGGCCTGCGAGGCCGGGAAGAGCTTCAGGATCCGGAAGCCCGCGTCCACCGCGGTCATCACCTCGGTGGGCGTCATCACGCCAGGGAGGAGGGGCAGGGAGCCCGCCGCGGCCGCCTCCAGCAGGGGACGGGTCAATCCGGGGCTCACGGCGAACACTGCGCCCGCATCCCCGGCCTGGCGCAGCGCCTCGGGGGTGGTGACGGTGCCCGCGCCCACGTGGGCCTGGGGGAAGGCCTGCCGGATGGCACGGATGGCCTCCAGGGCCACAGGCGTGCGGAGGGTGATCTCCAGGCTCGGGACGCCGCCTTTCAGCAGGGCCTCGGCCAGGGGCAGGGCCTGCTCCAGGCGGTCAAGGGCGATCACCGGCAGGACCGGTGAGGCGCGAAGGATTTTTTCCAGGCGGACGTCCGGGTTCATGGCCGGCTCCGCTCGAAGGATACGCCGAAAGATGTGGCCCCGGCTTCCGCAGGGGTGGCATGGGCACGGAAAAGGCCGAAGAGTTCGCGTCCCAGGCCGTGGTCATGGCCCAAGGGAGGCGGGGTCGAGGGGCGGAGGGCCCATTCGGCGGGATCCACCCGCACCTCCAGTAAGCCCTGCTCCGCATCAAGTTCGATGAGGTCGCCGTCCCGGACCTTCGAGAGGGGGCCCCCGGCCATGGCCTCGGGCGTTGCGTGGATGGCGGCGGGCACGCGCCCGGAGGCGCCGGACATGCGGCCATCCGTCACCAGGGCGACGTGGAAGCCTCGGTCCTGAAGGTTCGCCAGGGGCGGCGTGAGCTGGTGCAGCTCGGGCATGCCGTTGGCCTGAGGCCCCTGGAAACGCACCACGGCGACGAAATCCTGGTCCAGGCTGCCGGCATGGTAGGCCGCCTGGAGGGCCTCCTGGCCATCGAAGACCCGGGCCGGAGCCAGGATGCGGTGGTGCTCGGGCTTGACGGCCGAGACCTTGATGATGGCGCGACCCAGGTTGCCCGTGAGCAGCCGCAGACCGCCGTTCGCCGAGAAGGGGCGGGCCGCGGGGCGCAGGATGGCCTCGTCGTCGCTGGCCCCGGGCGCCTCCCGCCAGGCGAGGCCCCCGGCACCGAACTCCGGCGCCTGGGTGTAGGGGCGCAAGCCCGGCCCGGCCACGGTCTGCACGTCCTCGTGCAGGAGGCCCGCGTCCAGCAGCTCGCGGATGAGGAAGCCCATGCCTCCGGCGCGATGGAAGGCGTTCACGTCCGCCGCTCCGTTGGGGTAGACCCGGGCCAGCAGGGGCACGAGGGCCGACAGTTCGTCGAAGTCGCTCCAGTCGATGACGATCCCGGCGGCGCGGGCGATGGCCACCAGGTGGAGCGTGTGGTTGGTGGAGCCCCCGGTGGCCAGCAGGCCCACCAGCCCGTTGACGATGGCGCGTTCGTCCACGACCAGGCCCAGGGGCGTGTACTCGGGCCCTCCGGCCACCAGGGCGGCGGCGCGGGTGGCGGCCCGGCGGGTGAGGGCCTCCCGCAGGGGGCTGCCCGCGGGCACGAAGGCGGTGCCCGGCAGGTGCAGGCCCATGACCTCCATCAGCATCTGGTTGCTGTTGGCGGTGCCGTAGAAGGTGCAGGTGCCGGGCGCCGAGTAGGACCTCGCCTCGGCCTCCATCAGCTCGGCCCGGTCCGCCTGGCCGGCGGCGGCGCGCTGCCGGACCTTGGCCTTCTCCTCGTTGGGGATGCCGCTGACCATGGGGCCCGCCGGCAGGAAGACGACGGGCAGGTGCCCGAACTGCAGGGCCCCGATGAGCAGGCCGGGCACGATCTTGTCGCAGACGCCCAGGCAGAGGGCCGCGTCGAAGACGTTGTGGGAGAGCGCCACCGCCGTGGCCATGGCGATGACGTCGCGGGAGAAGAGGGACAGCTCCATGCCGGGCTGGCCCTGGGTGATGCCGTCGCACATGGCGGGGACGCCCCCGGCCACCTGGGCCGTGGCGCCCGCGGCGCGGGCTGCCTCCTTGATCCAGGCGGGATAGTCCCCCAGCGGCTGGTGGGCCGACAGCATGTCGTTGTAGGCCGTCACGATGCCCAGGTTCGGCTGGCGGCCCTCGCGCAGGGCGGCCTTGTCCGGGCCGGCGGCGGCGAAGGTGTGGGCGAGGTTCGCGCAGGAGATGTCGCAGCGGTGCGGGGTGGCCGAGGCCGCCTCCCGGATCTGGGCCAGGTAGGACGCGCGGCTCGCGTGGCTGCGGTGCCGGATCCGGTCCGTGAGGGCGGCCACACGGGCATTCAGGGCCATGGCGATTCCCTCCGGAGTCCGGCGAGGCCGGGAGATGTGTAATATTATTACTTCGTGTAACCGGTTGCATCAAAAAATGACGTAGTATTTCTACATCCGGAGCCTCCATGAAGACCCTGCCCGATTTCGACATGGTGCTGTTCGGCGGGACCGGTGATCTGGCCATGCGAAAGCTGCTGCCCGCCCTGTACCAGCAGCTGAAGGCCGGCATGGTCGGGTCCGGTTCACGGATTCTCGCCGCGGCCCGGAGGGACCTGACCCGCGAGGCCTTCCTCGAACTGGCGGAGACGACCTGCAGGCCCTTCCTGGGGCCGGCCTACGATGCGGATACCTGGCGAGTCTTCGCGGACCGCATCAGCTACTTCCCCATGGACGTGCAGGCCCCGGGAAGCTACGTCGCACTGGGGGCGGCCCTGGGCCAGCACCCCGACCGGATCCGGGTCTTCTACTACTCCACCTCGCCGGATTTCTTCGCAGCCATCTCTGCCCACCTGGCCGGGGCGGGGCTCATCACGGAGCGGTCGCGGGTGGTGGTGGAGAAACCCCTTGGCCACGATCTGGCGTCATCGCGGGAGATCAACGATGCCGTGGGGCAGCACTTCACGGAGCGCCAGATCTTCCGCATCGACCACTACCTGGGCAAGGAGCCCGTCCAGAACCTGCTGGCCCTCAGGTTCGGCAACGTCCTGTTCGAGCCGCTCTGGCGCCGCGAGTGGGTGCAGGACGTGCAGATCACCGTGGCCGAGCAGCTGGGCGTCGAGGGCCGGGGCGACTTCTACGAGCGCACCGGGGCCCTGCGCGACATGCTGCAGAACCACCTCCTGCAGCTGCTCTGCATCGTGGCCATGGAGCCGCCCACCAGCAGCGACCCCGATGCGGTGCGCGACGAGAAGCTGAAGGTGCTGCGGTCCCTCAAGCCCCTCACCCCCCAGGAGGTGGCGACCAAGACCGTGCGCGGCCAGTACCGGGCCGGGGCGGTCGGCAGCAGCCCTGTGGTGGCCTACGCGGAGGAGCCCGGCGTGGCCTCGGACAGCCGTACCGAGACCTTCGTGGCCGTGCAGACCGAGATCGACACCTGGCGATGGGCAGGCGTGCCCTTCTTCCTGCGCACCGGCAAGCGGATGCCCGAGAAGCTGGCCGAGATCGTCATCAACTTCCGCAAGGTTCCCCATCCCATCTTCGGAGAGGCCGGCTATGGGACCCGCCCCAACCGCCTCATCATCCGCATGCAGCCCGACGAGAGCATGCGGCTCTACCTGCTGGCCAAGCAGCCCGGCGATGCCATGGCGCTGCATCCGGTGAACCTGAACCTCGACTTCGCCGAGTCCTTTCGCGCCCGCCGCCTCGAGGCCTACGAACGCCTGCTCATGGATGCCATCCGCGGCAAGCTCACCCTGTTCGTCCGCCGGGACGAACAGGAGGCGGCCTGGCACTGGGTGGAGCCCATCCTCGACGGCTGGGCGGCCAGCGAGGATCGCCCGAAGGCCTACACGGCCGGCAGCTGGGGCCCCGCGGCCTCCAGCGCCCTCCTGTCCCGGGCGGGCCTCGCCTGGAACGAGGAGGACTGACCGTGCCGCGCCTCCGCGAGTTCGCCAACCCGGCCACCTTGACCGCCGCGCTGGCCCAGCACGTGGTCCAGCGCCTGAAGGAGGACCTGGCCGCGCAGGACAGGATCACCCTGGTGGTGTCCGGCGGCAGGAGCCCTGTGCCCCTTTTCCAGGTCCTGGCCCTCCAGCCGCTGCCCTGGGAGCGCGTGACCGTCACCCTGGCCGACGAGCGCTGGGTCCCCGCCGACCACCCTGACAGCAACGAGGCCCTGGTGCGCGGCCATCTGCTGAAGGGCCGCGCGGCCTCGGCCGCCTTCGTCCCGTTCTGGACCGGCGATCCCGCACCCGAGGCCGCCGTGCCGGCCGTGTCCACCGCGCTCGCCACCCTGCCCAGGCCCTTCAGCCTGGTGATCCTGGGCATGGGCGAGGACGGCCACATCGCCTCGCTGTTCCCCGGCGCCGAGGCCCTGGGCGAGGGCCTGCGGACCGAGGCCCCGGTTCTGGCCGTGCATCCCCCCCATGCGCCCCACCCGCGCATGAGCCTCTCCCTCCACGCCCTGCTGCAGAGCCGGGAGCTCGTGCTGATGATCTCCGGCGAGACCAAGCGCCGTCTGCTGGAGCGGGCCCTGGCCGAGGGTCCCGTGGAGGACCTGCCCGCGCGGGCCATCCTCCGGCAGGCCGTGGTGCCCGTCTCGGTCTTCTGGGCGCCGTGACCATGTCCCTCCTGAGCCGCATCCAGGCCCTCCTCCCGGACCTGCCGCCCTCCGAGCGGCGGGTGGCGGAGCTGGTGCTGCACCGCCCCGTGGAGGTGGTGTCCGCGCCCATCTCGCGGATCGCCCAGTGGGCGGGGGTGAGCCAGCCCACGGTCATCCGGTTCTGCCGCCGCTTCAAGTGCGCCGGCCTGTCCGTCTTCAAGCTGAAGCTCGCGGGGGACCTGGGGGCGGGCATCCCCTTCGTGCATGCCCGGCTGGCGCCCGGCGACGATCCGGCCCACATCATCGGCAAGGTCTTCGATCACGCCGTGGCGGGGCTCGCCCGCGGCCGCGAGGCCCTGCGTCCCGAGACCCTGGTCCGGGCGGTGGAGGCCCTGGACGCCGCGGGCCGCATCGAGTGCTACGGCCTGGGCGCCTCCGGCATCACCGCCCAGGACGCCCAGATGAAGCTCTTCCGGCTGGGGACGCCCACCCTGGCCTGCTCCGACTCCCAGATGCAGCGGGTGGCCGCCACCCTCCTGCCCCCTGACGCGGTGGTGCTGGCCATCTCCAACTCAGGCCGGACCCGGTCCCTGATCGAGGTCGTGGCCCTGGCCCGGCAGGCCGGCGCCACCGTCATCGCCCTCACCCGCACCGGCACGCCCCTGGCGGAGGCGGCGGACATCCTGCTGCCCGCCGACGTGCAGGAGAACCCGGAGGTCTACGCGCCCATGGTGGCGCGGCTCGTCCACCTCGCCATCGTCGATGTCCTGACCGTCTCCCTCGCACTGCGCAAGGGCCCCGCTGCCATCAGCCGGATGGAAGCCGCCAAGGCCTCCCTCCAGGCCACCCGCGAACCGGTGTAGCGCGAAGGCCAGAGGGCTGTTGAGCACAGCCGGCCGGATGGCGAAGCGGATGCGCGTCACGAGCGGACAGGGATGGATGGCCTGCTCCGCCCAGGGCACTTCCCGGCTTGACCCTCCTCCTGGGGTGGGTCGCTGACCGTCGGCCCTCGAAGAACAGACAAGGAACGCCTTGAAGGCCCCGTCCCCTCCCATCGGAGGTTGGCCACTACGAATGAGGTTTCCAGAGAGCTGTCGCCTTCGCGGGAAGAAGCCTGGCGAAGTAAGGCAACTTGCGAGTCGTTTATGGTAGCCTGGGTGCACCCTTTCCCAGCCCGAAAGCCCGATGGATGCATTCGACAGGTCCCTTTCCGGGTGGGAAGTGTCCAGCCTGCGTACGTCGGAGCATCCATGCGCCTGTTCCAGCCCTGCCGGAATGCCCTGTCTCCCCGGATGAGGGGGCTGGCAAAAGCCCTCTCCACCTGGCTTCTGGTCGCCCTCGGCACCGGCATGCCCGGGATGGCCGGTTCTCCGCGGACCCCCCTCCCACAGCCACGCCAGATCCTGGTGAAGTTGAAGGAGCCTCTCGCGAGGACGCTGGAGGCCGAGTGGACTGGACGGAGGAGACCTCTCCAGGTCCAGTCCCTCCAGAGCACGCAGGCCAGGATCCTGTTCGGGGGCCGCGGCCTCAGCAGCCTCCGCCCGCTCTATCCGGGGCTACTGGAACTCCGGAGGAAAACGGGCTGGTCGGATGCCCAGATCGCGGAGCACGTCCGTCAGGCTTTTCCGGAGCGGACCCACCGCCTGAGCCGCTCCCACCCCACGCCGGAGGTGTCGAGGGTCTACCTGGTCGAGGTCGAAGAGGGCGACCCCGAATCCGCGGCAGCCCTGCTCGCGAGGCTGAAGACGAATCCCGATGTCGAATACGCCGAGATGAACCATGTGGCGTCGGCCAACGTCCAGCCCAATGACCCGTTCATCAACAGCAGCGGCACCTGGGGCCAGGCCTACCAGGATCTTTGGGGGCTTTATTCGATCCACGCCCCGGCGGCCTGGGACACGAGCACCGGTAGCGGAATGGTGGTGGCGGTGATCGATACCGGGGTGGACTACCGCCATCCCGACATCGCCGCCAACATGTGGACGAATCCCGGGGAGACCGCCGGAAACGGGGTCGATGACGACGGGAATGGCTTCATCGATGACGTGCGCGGCGTGGACTTCGTCGGGGCCGATGCGCGCAGCCCTGTGATCGGCAACGATCCGCTGGATCGCAATGGCCATGGGACCCATGTGGCGGGCATCATCGCGGCCTCCGGGAACAACGGCGTCGGCGTGATCGGGGTGGCCTGGAACGCGAAGATCATGGCGCTGAAGGGGCTCGACGACAGCGGGAACGGGCTGGACACCACCCTGGCCCCGGCGATCCTCTACGCGGCGAAGAACGGGGCGGACGTGATCAACGCGTCCTGGGGCGGCCAGGGGCATTCCCAGACCATCGAGGAGGCCATCCAGTTCGCGTACAGCGTCGGGGTGGTGTTCGTCTCCGCGGCCGGGAACGCGGGTCAGGATGCCTGGGGGTATTTTCCGGCGAATTCCCCGGAGGCCATCACGGTGGCAGCGGTCGGACCACCGACCGGGTCCTATTGTCCCTCCTGGTCGAACTACGGGACGAAGATCGACGTGGCTGCGCCGGGCGTGGACATCCTGTCCCTCCGCGCCGCCGGAAGCACCCTCGGCCAGGTGGTGGCCGACGCCTACATGCGTCTCGACGGAACGAGCATGGCCGCACCCCACGTGGCCGGCCTCGCCGCCCTGCTCCTCTCCCAGCGTCCCGGGTACCCCATCGAGAGTCTCCGACAGACGATCCGGAGCTCGGCCGCCCCCACCTTCGGATCCGGCTACACCGGGCTCGTAGGGTCAGGCGTCCTGGACGCCCAGGCCGCCCTCGCCCTGACCGGAGCGCTCCAGGCGCGCATCATCGCGCCCACCGGCCGGTCGGGGATTACCGGCCCTGTCCAGGTCCTCGGGACCGCCCAGGGGAGCGGGTTCGACCACTATGTCCTCGAATACGGTTCGGGCCCGAGGCCGACCGTGTGGTTTCCCCTCCTGAGCCGCAGCCTGCCGGTGGCGAACAGCATCCTCGGCACGTTCGATCCCAGCCAGCTCCCCGACGGGACCTATACCCTCCGTCTCACGGCGGTCGACACCATGGGCCGAACCTTCCAGGACCAGGTAGACATCGACGTGGCCTACCTCGCCATCACCTCCCCGGCGATGCCGGCTGTGCCCGTCACCGCCCTGCAGTTCAAGCCCGGCGTCCTGCTCCAGGTCACCGGAAAGGCCGGCGGCCCCTCCTTCCTGGGCTACCGGCTGGAGTGGGCCGCGGGCATCAACCCGGCCGGCGGATGGAGCAGCGCGGGCGTTACGCTGGCGGGAGGGGGGGCCGTGCCCGTGGTGGATGGAACCCTCGGCACCTGGGACACCACCGGCATCGTCAAGGCGGGGTACTACACGATCCGCCTGTCGGCGGACAACGCGGGTTTCACCAGCGCTGCGACGACCCTGATCCATCTCGAGCCGGACCTGCTGTCCCCGGGGTGGCCCAAGGCCCTAGACCAGGGCAGCCTCCTCTACCGGGGCCTGGTGCCCGTGAAGTCGGCGGACGGGAGCCGCTCCCTGGCCCTGGTCGCCCCCTCCACGATGTTCACCTCGACGACCCAGTTCTTCCGGTTCTCGCCCGACGGACAGGTCCTGAGTGCCATGGCCATAACCGGAGGGGGGAGCAACAGCGGGCCCTCGGCCGGCGATGTGACGGGGAGTGGGAATGAGGACGTGGTCTTCAACGCCTTCGAAAACAAGCTGACCTCCTTCCGGCAGGACAACTCCTACCTGGTGCTCCGGCCCCGGTTTGCCGATGCGGCCCTCAACCGCTGGTCCGGGAACGCCCCCCTGGTGGAACTCGAGGGCCCGGGGGTGCCTCCGTCCATCGTGTCGATGGGGTCCAATGTCTCGGCGGGGGTGGGTTCCCTCAACGCCTGGCGGGGAGACGGATCCATGCCGTACCCCAGGCTGGCATCCGGCATCCCGGACCAGAATTTCAATGTCCTGATCAACAGCAATGGGACTCCCCGCGTCCTGTCGGGCGATGTCAACGGAGACGGGTACCTGGAGTTCGTGGTGGTCGAGGGCTCCTCCTCCTCCACCTACACGCTGGGGCTCTACGCCCTCGATGGCGCGCGGATCCCCTGGAGTGTGCCGGTGTTCAGCGGCTACCCAACGAGCCTGGCCCTCGCGGACCTCGACCACAACGGGTGCCTGGAGACCGTGCTGACCGACAGCTACCGGACCCTGCACGTGTTCCAGCCCGATGGATCCGAGCGTCCGGGGTGGCCCAAGTCCCTGGACCCGGACTGGCAGGTCGGCGCGGTGGCCATCGGGGACCTGGCCCATACGGGTCGTGAGCAGATCGCCGTTCCTGCGGGGTACCATCTCTACCTCCTCAACGCCGACGGGACTCCCTACTCCAGCGCCTGGCCCGTGGCGGTGGACTGGAACTTCCAGGGCCACGCGGCCCTGGCGGACGTGGATGGCGATGGCATCCAAGAGGTCCTGGTGGTGCAGCCGATTCCCGGGCAGTGGTTCCCGGCTTCCCAGGCCCAGGCCCACCCTACCGAGGCCGCGTGGCCGTCCGTGCATCCCGTCAGCCGCCTCCAGACAGAAGGCGAGGCAGAGGGCTCCCCTGCGGCCTGGATCACCACCGACGCCAGTGGCGAGGGGTACCTGGGCACTGGCTATGCGGAGTCCCACCTGGTGGCCTACCGCCTGGATGGGACCGTGGCGAGGAGCTGGAACCTGCTCGGCGCGGCGGGGAACCAGCCCAGCACCCTCGGCGTGATCACGGTGGACGACTTCGATGGGGACGGGCGGACGGACATCGCCGTGACCTCTCCCACCATCGAGGGAGGGGGGCTCAGCGGCTGGCTGCTCCAGGGGGTCGCCACGGTCCTCACGACCGGCTCGCCCTACCGGCCGGCTCTGAACGACTGGCCCACCATCAACCGGGACGCCCGGAATTCCGCCGTCCTGGATCGGGTCAGGATCGCACCCCCGGCACCGCTGTTGACCGGGGTCTCCCCGTCCCCGGCGCCCGCCGGCGCCCCGGTCGTGATCACGGGTACCGGATTGAGGTTCGCCTCCTCGGTGGCTTTCAATGGACATCGGGCCGCCTTCACCGTGGACTCGGACACGTCCATCACCGCCACCGTGCCCGCCGGTGGAGCCTCCGGGATGGTGGGGGTCAAGACGCCGGGAGGGACCGGAACCATCGCTTTCACCGAAGCGCCACCCGTGGCGGTGGCGGTCACGCCGAAGGACGCGACCGCGCTCCCGGGCGGCCAGGTGGTCCTGGCGGCGGAAGTGACCGGCACCGCGGACACGGCCGTGACCTGGTCGATCGATTTCGGCGGGGGCGCCCTCTCGGGGACCCAGGGCCCGACCGTCACGTTCACGGCCCCCGCCCAGCCGGGGACGACCCGGATCAGGGCCACGAGCCATGCGGACGGGACGAAGACGGATGTTGCCACCGTCACCGTCCCGGTCCCCATCACCCTTACGGTGACACCCAGGGCCTCATTCCTTCCTGCCGGGGGGCAATTGGCCCTTGCCGCTGAGGTGAGGGGAACCCCAGACACGGCGGTGACCTGGTCGATCGAATCCGGCGGAGGCTCCCTCTCGGGCACGCAGGGTCAGCAGGTCACATTCACGGCCCCCGCCCAGCCGGGGACGACCCGGATCAGGGCCACGAGCCATGCGGACGGGACGAAGACGGACGTTGCCACGGTCACCGTCCGGAGCTGCGACCTCAATGGCGATGGCACCGTGGATGTCCTGGACCTGGCCCTGCTGGCCCGGGCCTTCAACGCCACCCCGGGTGCCGTGAACTGGGATCCGGCGGTGGATCTCGACGGGGACGGGATTGTGGGCCCCGGCGACCTTGCCCTCTTCCTGGCCGGCATGTGAGGAGACTTCCGATGACGCGCATCAATCGGATCCAGGCGATCCTCCCTTTCCTTCCCGGGCTCCTGCTGGTCCTGGCCTGCGGCGGCGGCGGCGGCGGGAGCGGTGGGGGAGGCACGCAGGCCCAGCCCGCCAAGTCGGTGGCCGACACCCTGACCTATGCGGACCCGGCCTCGGGCGACTACCGGCTGCTCAGGAACCCCTCCCGGTCCACGGCCAGCCACCTCGTGCTGGATCTGGTCGGCCCGTCCGGAAGCGTGAGCGGGGTCGGCTTCTACCTCACCACCGATCCCGGGAAGGTCCTCTGGAGCCCCGTGGAAGCGGGGGATCCCGAGAAGGTCCGGAGCAGCTGCTTCATCAACACGATCCTCAAGAGCCGGGTCGACGGCGGCGTTCTCCAGGCGGGCGTCTACCAGCAGGGGACCACCGCTCCGGTGGTGGCCGGGTCGACGACGGTCCTCGCCAGTGTGGCGCTCGACCTGAAGGGCGGGATTCCCCTGTCCAGCACGGCGACCATCACCCTGAGCCCGGGGAAGGCCATCCTTCTGCACGCGCCGGAGGATCCCATGGCCACCTCGTCCATCACCCTCACCGTGGGAGCCCTTTCCGCCCACTGAGGCGTGAAGGGTACGGGAGATCCCCAGGGAATGGAGGCGTCCAGCGCCCGGCTGCGCCAACCGTGTTCCTGCCTCGGGCGGTCCCACTCGGAGGTTCGAATCCTCCCGATCCATGGTTCAAAACACCAGAAGGGCCCTCCGAAGAGGGCCCCTCTGGTGTTTTGGTCGGCGCGAGAGGATTCGAACCTCCGACCCCTACCACCCCAAGGTAGTGCGCTACCAGGCTGCGCCACGCGCCGTGAACCATTGACTCTAGCCCGGTCGCGGTCCTGGGTCAAGGACGGGGCGGGGCGGAGAGGCGGTCGAGGAGGCTGCGCAGGGCGCGGATGGCGGGCTGGAGGTCGGAGCTGGCCCGCAGGAGCCGGGGGATGGTGGGCTTGGGTTTCTGGGGCATGGCGACGGGGGCCTCCTCGGGCTCCAGCCCCAGGTCGAGGCGCTGGGCAAGGTGCCCGTGGAGGAGCAGCTCCCGGCAGTCGGCGACGGTGAGGCCCTCGGACAGCCAGCCCTTGATGCGCTTGAGGCGGGGGAGCTCGTCGGCGTGGTAGTAGCGGAGGTTGCCCTTGCTCCGCCGGGCCTTGATTTCGGGGATCACGTCCTCCCAGTAGCGCAGCTCCTTGGGGCTGACGCCCACGTGCTGGGCGGCTTCGCCGATCTTGAACCACTTGCGGTCGCTCACGGCCTGCCTCCGCGGGCCGTGCCGGACCCGCCCAGTCCTGATCCGCTCCCTGCGGGGCTCCACTCCACGGGCTTCCCCGGAGCCTGCCTGACGACCCGCATGGTCGCGACCACCTAGCTGTCCCTGGGCTCGATGCCCAGGGCCTTGAGGCGCTTGTAGAGGTTGGAGCGGTCCATGCCCACGCGCTCGGCCACGCGGGTCATGTTGCCGTTCTGGAGCTTCAGTTCCCGCTGCAGGTACTGGCCCTCGAACCAGTCGCGGGCCTCCTTCAGGCTGGGGAATTCGGGGAAGGAGAAGGGATCGGGCTCGGCGAGATGCCGCACGGCGAGGGGGCCCAGGTCGCGGGGACCGATCTCGGCGCCGCGGCCCAGGATGACGGCGCGCTCCATGAGGTTCTTCAGCTCGCGCACGTTGCCGGGCCAGTCATGGCGCAGCAGCGTGTCCTTCGCATCGGGGCCCAGGCGCTTGGGGGGGCGGCCGTACTGGCGGGCGATGCGGGCGATGAAGCCCTCGGCCAGGGGGATGATGTCCTCGGGCCGCTCGCGCAGGGGCGGGATGCGCAGGGGCACCACGGCCAGGCGGAAGTAGAGGTCCTCGCGGAAGCGGCCACGAGCGATCTCGCCGGCGAGGTCCTTGTTGGTGGCCGTGATGACGCGGACGTCCACGCCCACCGCGCCGCCGCCGCCGATGGGCTCCACGCGGCCCTCCTGCAGGGCGCGCAGGACCTTGGCCTGGGTCTTGAGCGACATGTCGCCCACCTCGTCCAGGAAGAGGGTGCCGCCGTCGGCCTCGCGGAACTTGCCCTTCTGGTCGCGCACGGCC
>Ga0208789_1000281_pt1 | contig 59527 bp, 42 predicted proteins | sample Methanotroph_Enr_FD_187368 | JGI IMG/M metagenome (GOLD analysis project Ga0208789, IMG submission 187368) | Enriched soil microbial communities from Old Woman Creek wetland in Ohio, USA - Methanotroph_Enrichment_5 (SPAdes) (version 2) | ecosystem: Environmental > Terrestrial > Soil > Wetlands... | reverse complement strand
GGAGTTGAAAAATAGTCCGTAGGACTTCAATATCAATAGAATAAGCATGTATCAATGTTTTATTGTCCGTAGGACATTAATGATTTATCTTTGTTTATCCCCTACGGGGAATTGATTTTGTTTATTTCTATTTTCTATTGATATACATTCCCTACGGGAAATAGCTTACTGTTAGCAAAATAGAATTATTTTCAACTCCTGATTCGCATTATTCATTAATAACATAAAATATTGAAAAAAAGTTGACTTTTTCAGAATTCATATCAGACTCTTTAATCAATTAGAAGCAAGATACAGCAAAATCTTATTAAATGGCGTTCATTCCCGATTTGTAGTAGGTGTAAAGATTGGCGCGGGATGATCGGCTTGGTTCCCAAACTACGCCGGGTTAGAAAAGCATACCTGCAGTGGGTAGGCTCTGGTTTTCCTTTTAGCAGAGACAAAGGCAGAACCATTCACCGCACTGTGGTGCAGAATTATTTACGCGTTAGGTAATGTAAAATAACGTGTTGAAATTTTTTAAGTTTAGAAGTTAAATTAGGCAAATGATTCGTCTTTTTTTATTTTATTTCAAAAAATCTTCGGAATAATTTTGATTTACTGAATATCTGTTGTAACTTTGCAGTTCAAAGTACTTTTAATTTAGTTGGATCAAAAATGGAAAAGCAATTAGAAGATTTAAAAGCGATACGTGAGATGATGGAAAAATCATCCAAGTTTTTATCATTAAGTGGTTTGTCTGGCGTTTTGTCTGGGATAACAGCTGTTTTGGGAGCTGCAGTTGCTTATTTTTATATTCTCGGACAATCGAGAGCTGTGGCTGTGCCACTGCTGGTAATGGATGCTTTGCTGATACTAATGATTTCTATAGGTTTTGGAATCTTGTTTTCGGCCAGGAAAGCTAAAAAACATAAAATGAAACTTGTAAACTCAGTCACTTTGAAAATAGCATATAATCTGGCTATTCCATTGGTAACCGGAGGCATACTCTCTTTGATAATGATCTATCGCGACCAAATTGAGCTTGTCGCGGCTATAACCCTTATTTTCTATGGACTTGGTTTAATCAACGTGTCAAAATATACCCATGATGAAATTCATTATCTTGGGATTACTGAAATTGTACTTGGAATTGGAGCAGCTATCTTTTTGTATCATGGAATTATTTTCTGGACTATCGGCTTTGGAGTTTGCCATATTGTGTATGGTTCGATAATGTATAAGAAATACGATTTGAAAAAGTAAGATGGCAAATATAATCGCAAATCTGAATAAAGCCTTCGATAGTCGTATCCGGTTGGGTATTATGTCGATATTGATGGTAAACGATTCGGTTGATTTCAACACGTTGAAGGACTTGCTGGAGTTGACTGACGGCAATTTGGCCAGCCATATCAAAACGCTTGAAGGATTGGAGTATATTCAGTCTTCAAAACAGTTTATCGGACGCAAACCAAATACCAAATACTCAATTACTGAGTTGGGCCGTCATAGCTTTAAAGAGCATTTAAACGCATTGGAAAGTTTAATCAACTAATTTTTTTTATGTATAAACTTTGAAATACAAAGTACTTTTAATTAATATATTTATCATTCAAAATCACTAACAATTATGGAAACAAACATGCAAAAGGTTGAAAAATTCAGCCAGTCGATTACCCTGAAGGCAATTATTATTGGTTTTATGACATTGTTGATGCTTATTCCGGGCGCAATGATTCAAAGTCTAATTAACGAACGGCAAAACCGCAGTGCGGAAACCATTGAAAAAATAAATGCAAAATGGAGTAATGCACAAATAGTTAATGGACCCGTATTGGTTATTCCGTATCTCACCACAACGGTAGACGACAAGAAAAAGGAAGTGATTGAAAGTCACACATTTATTATTACACCTGAGCTTTTGAATATAAAAGGCAAACTGATACCCGAAGAGCGTCATTATGGAATTTATAAATCTATTTTGTATAAAAGCGAACTGGAAATTTTAGGTAATTTTAAAATGCCCGAAATTCTGCTACCCGCAAGCAGCCAGATAAAATGGAATGAAGCAACTGTGCGGATTGGAATTTCCGATTTGAGAGGTATGACCAATAATCTGGATTTCCAGCTAAACGGTTTTCATGCAACTGCCGAAGCCGGCGGGGTTTCAGATGCAATAGGGCAGGGGCTTGTTATATCTCTCAAAAATGCCGATTTGTTGCAAACGGCTAAAGTGCTTAATTTCAAATGCAATCTGAAATTAAACGGCAGCAGCAATATCAACTTTATTCCAATTGGCAAAACAACTCATGTTCAAATGAATGGAGCCTGGAAATCGCCCGGTTTTATAGGGAGTTTCACACCTGAATACACGTTGAATGAAGCAGGGTTTAATGCCCACTGGAATATCCTGCACTTTAACCGTAACATTCCGGAGTCCTGGTCTGATAAAGATATCCAGTCCGTTAGCGATACTTCATTTGGAGTAAACCTGGTGGATGAAGTTGACCATTATCAACAAAACATGCGTTCGGCAAAGTATTCATTGATGTTTATTGCATTGACTTTTGTAGTTTTCTTTTTTGTGGAAGTGCTTACCCGCAAGAAAATTCACCCGATTCAATATCTGCTGGTTGGTATAGCTTTGATATTATTTTATAGTTTGTTGCTTTCTATTTCCGAACAAATCAACTTTGGAGTTGCTTACCTCATTGCAAGTATTGCAACGATAGGACTGATAGTTATTTATGCACACAGCATATTTAAAGATAAAATGCAAACCGGAATTTTGGGGGTTATTTTGAGTCTTCTTTATATATTTTTGTACGTGGTACTTCAACTGGAAGATATTGCTTTGCTTATTGGAAGTATTGGCTTGTTTATTATTCTGGGAGTAATTATGTTTGTTTCCCGCAAAATAAGCTGGTACAAGAACAACGAAGAAGTGGAAGAGCATAAGGTTGAATAAAAAAAAAGAAGGTGTCCAACTTTTTTTGGACACCTTCTTTTTAATGATTAAAAGCGCTTTTTATTTGATATTGCTCACTTTTATTAGTTTCAGGATATTTGAACTTTCATTTTCTGATGATGCTTTTAACAGATAAACGCCATCCGGTTGATTGAATAAATTAATTTTGAATTTATCAGTTGCCTCGCTGAAAGTTGATTTGTAAACAGTGCGTCCCTGCAAATCGGTTACTACCACTTCCGCTGCTGCGGTGGCGTTCTCAATATAAACATTGAAAATTCCATTGGTTGGATTTTGAATAACACCGGTTTTAATTTTTAATGATTCAACTCCGGTGCTGGCGATAACTCTGATTTTTCCTGCCGTATATAATTCCGATAAATCCCATTCCAGGCCTGCATCCAGTGTGGGTAATTCTACAGTGGTAAATGTACCTGAAGTAGTACCTGCACTCAAAATCTGATAAATTGCACCGCTTGCCAGTGTTCCTGAGGATACTGATACGTTAAGTGTTCCGTTGCAGGCCAGTGTTCCAGTAACTGCTAATTTATCACAAGTAGTTGCTCCGCCGGTAACCTGCATGTTTAACGATGCAGTGGCGTTCATAGAAAGATTTCCTTTAAATGTAAGCGTGCCAATAGAACTACCTCCCGGCATGGTTACTGAAGTGTTTGCCAATGAAGAATTACCGGTAATTGTTCCGGTTCCTCTTACAGTGCCACTGTTTGCAAGTAGTCCTGTAACAGATCCATTAATAGTAGCAGTACCACCTGTTGATACAATGACAGAACCGGCTGTTGAACCAGCCAAATTTAGTGTTGCACCACTCGCTACAGTTGTTGTTCCGTTAGCCAGACTTCCGTTTACAGTTAAAGTTCCGGCACTTACGGCAGTAGTTCCGGTGTAGGTATTTGCCCCTGTGAGAACCCAAAGTCCTGTTCCCAGTTTTTTTACCGAAGTTGAACCGGAAATAATACCAGTGAAAGATCCATTCAAATTAGTGGCACCCACTTCAAGGCCGGCGTTATAGAAGTTCCCGGCTCCACTGAGCATGCCTAATTTCAGCGTGGTTGTTCCGTTATCTGCTGTACCGTTTTTGTAACACATAATTACATTGGTACCAATATTTACGTTTGCATTGGGGTAACCATTGCTGTTATTTACAATAAATTTATTCTCGTAAGTGGAGTTTGCGCCGTTAGCTGTAATGTTCAGGTTTCCTGTAAATGCCGACCAGTTCCCATTTAAATAGGCCCGGATATAATCGCAACTCCAGTTCAGGGTTCCGTCACCGGTTAATGCTCCATTGTACTCGCAACGTGCAGCGGCAACTACAGTAGCTGTACTGCCCGCCGGAACGTCAATGGCATGGCTGCTGGTCAGATATGCTCCGATACTGTTCAATGTTTCGAGAGTTCCTCCCAATAAAGTGATTTTTTTGCCCACGCCGTATGGAACAGCTGCATCGGCATTGAGTCTGAGAATTCCCGATTTGAGAACAGTTTCATTCAATCCGCTATTGTTATTACCAATATATAATGTTCCGGTGCCGTATTTCGTCAGTTTTGTACCGGTGATAATTCCGTTCCAATATAATCCTGCTGTTACATTCAATAACCCACCGGCAGTTCCGGAAAGAGTCATACCCCGGGTTGTTATTTCATTGGCAGTAGTAACCTGAACAATAGCACTATCTTTTACAATAAAATAAGCAGGGTTGGTAATGTTCAGGCCAATGCCACCATTATTGGTAGCTGATGGTGCGTATTTCATAATCAATGAACCACGATCGATCGTTGTTTTTCCTGAATAATTGTTGCGGTTATTGATAGTCAGTGATCCGATATTGGTTTTGTATAATTCCATTGATCCGGTTAATGTTCCTGTTCCGTTAAGCGAGTAGGGAAGTGTTGAGTTTACTTCCATATATGCAACAGGTAAACTATCCACAACATTGACCGTTTTATTGGTTGAGGTTGCATCAAAATAAACGCTGTCGTTGCTTACGAAAATGTCTGCAAATCCGTCATTGTTCCAGTTCGCCGTTTTGGCCAGATTCCAGTTGCCGTCTGTTTTGCCGGTCCAGGTTATTTTGCCTGCACTTCGGGTTCCTTTTACAATCAGAAATAATTCTTTCGTGGCAGCATCGTACGACAGTTCAACCGATTTTCCGGAAGCTCCCTGAATTTTTATAGCAGATAAAGTTCCGGTAACCGCATTGGCTTTCATAAGCAGGTATTTGCCAACAGAAATAGAATCGGCCAATTCATTTATCAGAAGAATAGCTCCCGAAGTAATTTGCAAAGTACCGTTCAGATTAAGGAAATCATTTTTTACTGATGAGCCTCCCATTTGCGTGGCAGTTGTTTGAATGTTCGGATTATCGGATAAATCATAAATCAATTTAGCTCCGGCCACTAAACTTAAATTGCCGGTAATGGTCATGGTGTCGGCAACCTGCATGCCTCCCGGATAAATTCCGGCGTTATACTCAGTTGTAATGCCATTGCCCAAAATAGCCTTACCTCCGAAATTGGCGTGGCGACGAACAACAACCGGAGAGGCTGATAAGGTTCCGTTCATCCACATGTTTCCTTCCCACACTTCCGTTTTTCCACTGTAGCTGTGTATGCCGCCAAGTACCAATGTGCTGTCGCCCATCTTATTCAGGCGCATTGTACCGGCTAAGGTGCCGGTTCCTCCGATTCTGTAATCGTAAACTCCGGCAACTGTCAATAATTCAGGATTTAATGTGCCGGTTATGTTTACGTTTCTTGTTGTTGAATGCGTGTCAAATAATGCGCTGTTTCCATCGGCAAAGGTTATTGGGGTACTTGTTCCTGCATATAATTTTGCAGCATCATTCCCGTCTATCCAGTTGACCGAAGTAGCATCCCAGTTGGAAGTTGTTCCTTGCCAAACTATTTTCCCATTTGTCGATTTTGGTGGAATAGGAGTAGGGAAATCGCCGCCCAGGTAAAAACTGGTGTGAGGCGGTTGGTTATACCCGCACATTTGCCAGCAAATAGCCTGACGATATTGGTGATCATGCATTAATGAATAAATGCGGTTTGAAGTAGCTATTGGTGTTGTGTAAATGCGCAATGCCAAACTGTCCGTTCTCCACCATATAACTTCTTCGCGCCAGTCGCCCATTATATCGGCTTGCAAACACGGAGTTCCCTTGGTGTAATTACATGAATAGGCATCGGCAGCCAGTAGGGTTGTGATATTGCCGTAACCATTGAACTTGGTAATAGCCCCGTAACCAACACCAGTAGAAGTGGAGAATCCTGCATGGTCGCAAATTTCTTGGAGCAAATCGCCATCCCAGTACATACAGTTGCTTTCTGCGACTCCAAAATGAGTTAGGTCTGCTTTGTCGGTAGTTGAAAGTCCAACGCCACCGCCCCACATTTCGGCACCTTTAAACGAGTCGGAGATATTTCCTGCCCCAACACGTCCACAATCGCTCGGTGTTATGTGACGATACAGGATTTTTCCGGTTTTTGCATCCCGAAGGTTTGTTCCCGGATGATCTTCATTACAGGCAATGGCTTCCTGGCCTTTGCGGTACGGATCAAAATCACCGTAGTGTTGCGCATCTCCGTGGCCTAATTCTGTAGAATATAAAGGTTTTCCATCGTCATCTATAGTCATTGAGCCCCAGTTGACTTCATCTTTCCCATCATCATCTACATCGGCAATGGTATAATTGTGATAGCCTTGTCCGAAATAGTTTTTAGGAGAATCATCGTATTTGCCCTGTTGCTTGTTTGCATAACTTGTACATTCCCAATACCACTTTTTTACAAGTTTCTTGTTTACAACATCGTAGGTTTGCATTTTTGTCATGGTATAAATTCCACGGCCAATGAACAAGCTTGGTTTTTTACCATCCAGATACGGTGCTCCAAAGAAAAATTTATTGGCACGGTGACCGTAACCATCTCCCCAGTCGTTTGAATTTACGCGGGGAATAAAATTTACCCAGTCTAATTCTTTTCCGGTTACGCCATCAATTAAAGAAAGATATTCCGGCCCTGCATTCATAAATCCATCACCGCCAATTGCATACCGGTAATTGGTTAAACCATCTCCATCGCGGTCGCCCACAGGGGTTCCATTTTGGTTGTTTTTATCCAACCCGAAAATTGTTCCGTCGGATGAACGCATGAATACTTCCGCTTTTCCATCGCCATCGAAATCGTAAGCAGCTATATTGATTTCCACATCCATAGTGATGTTCGGACCCACGTCGATAGCCCACATAAATGTTCCATCGAGTTTGTAAGCTTCAAAGTAGGTGTAGTCCGTATTTTCTACAGACCAATCTTTACGCAAACGTTTGATAATGATTTCGTACTGTCCGTCGCCATCAAGGTCGGCAGCAGTGGCATCATTCAGCAAATACTTTGTTTTACCTAGCGACTTAATATCCCGCATAGGAATATCAAGATAGTTTTTAGTCAGGACTGATGCCTGGGCTGATTGGGTAGATTCAATTCCGTTTTTTACTTTGGAAACGGTATATTTCGAAGTAACGGTGCCCGCTGCATCCAAATAATTTGAGGCCCCGGTAGCTGTGGTTGTGTAAATCAACGATCCATCCCGATATAATTTATAGCTTGTATTATACCATTCATCGGCAGTTATGCGCCAGTTGACATAAACGCCGTTGCTGACTTTTTGAGCAACAACACTTCTGTCCAGTTTGTCCATTGGGCGTTGTGCCAATAAGCTGTTTATGCTCAGAAGCAGAATAAGAGCAATTCCGAATAATCGGAAGGAGTAATTTTTTTTCATGTTTTCATGTTGTAGGGACTAAACTTTCTTTAAAAAAATCAGTCTGCTATTTATATTTTGATTTAAGTTACAAATAAACAATAAAATATGACGCCTGCAAATGGAGTTGCGTACTCTGAACTGGAAAATAGTGCGACAATAAATTCAATTAGGTCGATAAATGAGTATTTCGGTTGGATGAATGTATTTTTTTTAATGCAATCGTACATTTCTCTATTTTTGAAGCGGTATTAATTTCTGAATTTTGTACTCAGGAAAAATATTTACTGTTTAAATAATATTCTCATACACATATAAAAAATGAATACACACAAATTAAGTTTTATTGCAATTGCATTGCTTTCGTTTGTATTATCGGCAAATGCACAAAATGTTGAAAAAAAACAGGAAAAGGCAGGTGCCTCTAAAATTACCGGCGATGATTTGCTGGGAATTAAATCAGGAGCCGATCCAACAAAAGCAGATCCAAAGCGTGCCGGAAGGACAAGAAAAAAAGGGCGTCCTGTTGTTTTTACCATTGGTGATTCGACCATGAAAAATGGCCAGGATAATGGGAGCAACAAACAATGGGGCTGGGGGCATTTCTTTGGAGAATCGTTTGATACAACCAAAGTGTCGGTCGAAAATCACGCATTGGGTGGCCGTAGCAGCCGTACCTTTATTTCCGAAGGACTTTGGGAAAAAGTACTGGCCGCAGTGCAACCGGGCGATTATGTGTTTATTCAGTTCGGGCATAACGATTCAGGCCCGTACAATACTGGCCGTGCACGCGCTTCTCTTCCGGGAAATGGAGATAAAGATACAACTGTTGTTATGGAAGCTACCGGAAAGGAAGTAACAATAAATTCATTTGGCTGGTACATGCGAAAATATGCCCGGGATGTAAAGGCTAAAAAAGCCACGCCGGTTTTGCTTTCACACATTCCCCGGAATATGTTTATAACTAAAGACAGCCTGGCAGTTAACCGAAATACCAAAGGTTTCGGTGCCTGGACCAAAGAAGCAGCTGCAATGGAAAAAGTAGTGTATCTGGATGCGAACCAGTTGATCGCCGACAAATTGGATAAAATGGGAAAAGATTCCATTCAGCTTATGTTCTACGGAGACCATACCCATACTTCGTTGCTTGGTGCGCAACTGAATGCGAAAACCATTGCCGCAGGAATAAAAGCGTCGAAAGATAAACAGTTGAAGAAATTGAGAAAAGCTTTGAAGTAGCCACTAATGTTACTCCATTTCAACTCCAGATCCGCATTAAACTCTGAATGTGCCAACTAAAATATGAAAAAACACATTTTCTTTTTGCTCATGCTTGTGTCTGCTCAGATTCAGGCAACTACGTTTTTTGACGTCCGCGATTTTGGTGCTAAAGGTGATGGGAAAACCATTGATTCGCCGGCTATTAATGCGGCTATTGATGCAGCTTCGCAGGCGGGTGGTGGAACGGTTGTTTTCCCGGCTGGAACTTATGCAAGCTATTCTGTCCGGTTGAAAAGTAATATCTGTTTGCAACTGGAAGCCGGAGCAACTTTGCTGGCTGCAACTCCGGTTGAAAATGCAGGGTTTGATCCGGCCGAACCGAATGAATTCAATAAATTTCAGGATTTCGGGCATAGCCATTGGCAGAATAGTTTGATTTGGGGTGAAAACCTTGAAAATGTGACTATTTGCGGACAAGGTTTAATCAATGGAACCGGACTGACGCGGGGCGAAAAATACAAACTTGGAATTGGAAATAAAGCTATAAGCCTGAAACTTTGCCGGAATGTAATTTTGCGGGACCTGAAAATGTTGATGTGCGGACACTTTGCCTTGTTGGCCACAGGTGTTGATAATATGACCATTGATAACCTGACTATTGACACCAATCGTGATGGGCTGGATATCGACTGCTGCCGCAATGTGCGTGTTTCCAACTGTACGGTGAATTCGCCCTGGGATGATGCGATCGTTCTGAAAGCTTCCTACGCACTTGGTTTTTTCAGGGATACTGAAAATGTAACGATAACCAATTGCTTTGTAAGTGGTTTTGATAAAGGTACGCTTCTGGACGGAACCTATCAACGCAACGATCCGCAGGCACCGGATAAAGAATTTGTAACCGGCAGAATCAAGTTAGGCACCGAGTCAAGCGGCGGATTCCGGAACATAGCCATTTCAAACTGTGTTTTCGAACGTTGTCGCGGTTTGGCTCTCGAAACAGTAGATGGCGGTGTGCTCGAAGACATTGTTATTTCTAATATCACTATGCGCGATATTGTAAATTCGCCTATTTTTCTCCGGCTTGGGGCACGTATGCGCAGTCCCGAAAATACACAGGTTGGTAAAATGCACCGAATCAGCATCGATAACGTAAATGTGTATAACGCCGATTCCCGTTTTGGTTGTGTGATTAGTGGAATGCCCGGTTATGCAATTGAAGATGTAAAACTAAGCAATATACGGATTCAGTATCGGGGTGGAGGAACTGCTGGACAGGCCAACGTACTTGTGCCCGAAAATGAAAAGGATTATCCTGAACCGGCTATGTTTGGACCAATTCCGTCATCGTCATTTTACATTCGCCACGTTAAGAATATCGAATTATCCGGTATTGATATTAGCTTTGCAACTCCAGATTTTCGTCCGTCCATTCAATTGGATGACGTAAAAGATTCGGAGTTCAGGAATGTCCAAATAAAACAACCTGATGCTCCAAAGCTGTTTAATTTGATAAATAGTGATAAACCGCTTGTTTATAAATGACAAAAAAACCATTCAATAACTCAAAGTGACTATTGAAGTGAATGCGGGTGTTTAATATATTTGCACCGGGAATTCAGAAACAAAGATAAATCTGAGATTATAATTTAAAAAAAATGAATCATCAAGTGATACGAAAAAACGTAACCGTCCTTTTATTAGCCACTTTTTCATTGGTTTTGTTTTCGTTTAAGAATAATACCGATAAGGTTGCGCTAAAATCCCTGAAAATAAAAGCACCTTTTGAGATGCCGGCTATTATTGTCCCTGATTTCAAAAAGTGTAAAACTTTTTCGATATTGGAATTTGGCGCTGTGCAGGGAGATAAAGTGAAAACTTCAAAGGGTATTGCCGATGCAATAGCATCTGCAAACGAAGCGGGTGGAGGAATTGTTGTAATTCCTGCCGGCGAATGGCTTACAGGTAAAGTCCACCTGAAAAGCAATGTCAATCTGTATTTGGCTAAAGGCGCAGTACTTTTGTTCGATGATGATCCGAACGATTACCTGCCTGCTGTCCACACCAGTTGGGAAGGTATGGAATGTATGAACTATTCGCCGCTTATTTATGCCTGGCAGTGTAAAAATGTGGCCATAACCGGCGAAGGCACTATCAAAGCTAAAATGGATTTATGGAAAACATGGGCTGGTCGTCCGCGTCCGCACATGGAAAGCCTGAAACGCTTGTACAACATGTCTTACCAGAATGTACCGGTAGAAGAGCGCGTCATGGTAAACGATACAGCGCATTTGCGTCCGCACCTTATACAATTCAACCGTTGCGAAAATATACGAATAGAAGGAGTTTTAATACAAAACAGCCCTTTCTGGACTATTCACACCTATCTTTGTAAAAACATTTTATTGCGTAAACTGAATGTGTATGCGCATGGTCATAACAACGATGGTTATGATCCGGAAATGAGTCAGAATATTCTGGTGGAAGATTGTATTTTCGATCAGGGTGACGATGCGATAGCTGTAAAATCAGGTCGTAATCAGGAAGGCTGGCGTTCCAAAACACCGACAAAAAATCTGGTTATACGAAACTGCAACATTAAGAACGGACACCAATTATTGGCTGTTGGCAGCGAACTTTCCGGTGGTATTGAAAATGTATATATCCACGATTGCAAAGTGGACGAAGGCGCTAAAATGTTCCATGTCGTGTTTATCAAGACAAATGAACGTATGGGTGGATATGTAAATAATATCCATGTGAAAAATATTCAGGCCGGGAAAATGGATTTCGGTATTCTGGGCATTGAGACCGACGTTTTGTACCAATGGAAAGATTTAGTTCCGACATACGTGCGCAAACTGACACCTATTAAGAACGTTTATCTGGAGAATGTAAAAGCAACTAATGTAAAGTTTAAGTCCCGGATTCTAGGGCAAAAAGAACTGCCGGTAGAAAATATCTATTTGAAAAATGTTACTGCCGACACTATTCGTGACCAAAAGAAAATTCATGAAAACATAATTAATTTCAACGAAATAACTAAATGATGAAGCTAACATGACAAAATTTAATCTATTTTGACCCACAAGGGCATGATTAAATTTTGTTTTGTGAGTTCCATATGACAACTTAAAAACAAATTATTTCCATATGAAAAAATCTATTTTCCTTATTCCGCTTGCGCTGGCTCTATCATGCAAAGCCCAGCAAGTAGCTAATCCGGCTGAAAAAATCAACGACTCCAATACACCGCTTCACCTTATGAAGCCGGAATACAAAACACCTTATGGTGTTGCCAAACCTGAAGAAGTAAAAGCGGTTATTGACCGTGTATTGGTTTTTCTGGAAAAAGCAACTCCCACCAAAGTGATCAATAAAGACACCAAAGCTGAAATCACCGATTTGAGCAAAATAGACAAAAACTCACTGCTCGAACGGGGTCAGTTTCGTCTTGCCAGCTACGAATGGGGTGTAACCTATGCCGGAATGTTGCTTGTGGCCGAAACAACGGCTGATGCACGCTATTCAAAATACGTTTTCGACCGTTTTACATTCCTGTCCAACGTAGCTCCCTATTTCGACAAACTACGAAAAGAAGGTATTGTTGATCCGCAAATGCGCCAGGTACTTCATCCTGAAGCATTGGACGATGCAGGAGCCATGTGTTCAGCCATGATTAAAGCCCAGGTTGCAGGTTTGAAATGCAGCAGCCGCTCTATGATTGATAATTACGTGGATTATATAATGAACAAAGAATACCGGTTGGCCGATGGCATTTTTGCCCGTAACCGCCCGCAGCACAACACCGTTTGGCTCGACGATATGTTTATGGCCATTCCCGCCATTGCGAACATGGGCAAGTTGACCGGCGACACAAAATACTACGACGAATCTGTAAAACAAATTATGCTTTTCAAACAACGCATGTGGGTACCGGAGAAAAAGTTATTTCGCCATGGTTGGGTAGAAGGTATGGCTGACCACCCCGCATTTCACTGGGGACGCGCTAACGGTTGGGCAGTTCTGACAATGGTCGAAGTACTCGACGTGCTTCCTGCAAATTACCCCGGACGCGATAAAGTACTCGAACTGTTTCAGGAACACGTGCGCGGCTTAGCGGCTTGCCAGTCGGGTGAAGGTTTCTGGCACCAGTTGTTGGACCGTAACGATTCCTATCTCGAAAGTTCGGCTACTGCTATTTATACCTACTGTATTGCCCATGCCATCAACAAAGGCTGGATTGATACATTGGCTTACGGGCCTGTGGCCATGTTGGGCTGGCATGCGGTTTCTACTGAAGTAAATGCAGCTGGCGAAGTGGATGGAACCTGCGTAGGTACCGGCATGGGATTCGATCCGGCTTACTATTATTATCGTCCGGTGCATAAATACGCTGCTCACGCTTACGGGCCGGTTCTTTTGGCCGGAGGCGAAATGATCCGGTTGTTGAAAAATACGCACCCAAAGATGAATGATAGCGCTGTTCAGTTCTATCTGGAAGATCAAAAAACAAATGAACCGATATTTTGGGCAAAATAGACCCCGGGAGAACGGAGTTCCAACTCCGTTTAAATAACGAATAAATATAAGAAGGAATCGGAATTCCGTCCTCCCGAACGGATTAACTAATCAACTTAATACTAAATAATATGACAAGATCAGCTTTTAAAATGTTTCTAAAACCGGGCTTCGAAGCCGAGTATGAAAAACGCCACAACGAAATTTGGCCGGAGTTATCAAAACTGTTGAAAGACGCAGGCGTGTACGATTATTCCATTTTCTGGGATAAAGAAACAAACATTCTTTTTGCAGTGCAAAAAAACAGTGGCGAAGGTGGTTCCCAGGATCTCGGATCAACCGAAATTGTACAAAAGTGGTGGGCATATATGGCCGACATTATGGAGACAAATCCAGATAATTCACCTATCTCAGTGGCATTGCCCGAAGTGTTTTATATGGACTAATAAAGTCTTTATTGTTAGCGATTTATTGAATAGATATTTTTATAACTTTTCCAAAGTTCAAAACTTTGGAAAAGTTTGTCTTTAATATGAATTAAAATGAAAAAAAACACATTTCTTCTGTTTCTTAGTCTTATTGTAAAAACGTCTCTTTTTGCCGACGTAAAACCGGCTGCACTTTTTAGCGAACACATGGTGATGCAGCGCGGTGTTGAAATTCCCGTTTGGGGAAAAGCCTGGCCAAAAGAATCGGTTTCAGTGTCATTAAATGGGAAAACAGTGACTGTGAAGGCTGATGCCGATGGCAATTGGATGGTGAAGCTACCCAAACAAAAAGCCGGAGGACCTTATGCGTTGGAAATTTCCGGAGACAATGTCATTACCTACAAAGATGTGTATGTGGGCGAAGTGTGGCTTTGTAGCGGACAGTCGAACATGGATATGACCGTGGCCAAAGAAGACCGCTACTGGTGCGGCGTAAATAACGAAACCGAAGAAGTGGCGAATGCCAATTATCCCCAGATTCGTGTTTTTGATGTGGATTATACGCCTTCACACACACTAAAATCTGATGTTGTTGGCAAATGGGAAGTTTGTACCCCAAACACCGTTGGACATTTCTCGGCGGTGGCATACTTTTTTGCTCGCGACATTTACAAGAAATTAAACATCCCGGTTGGAATGATTACCTCAGCTTTTGGAGCCAGCACTGCCGAAACATGGATTAGTAAAGAAGCCATGGAAGCGCATCCCAATTTGAAACCGTTGCTGGATACTTACGCTCAAAAATGGAATAAATTTACTGCGGATAGTGCCACCACTATGGCTAAATATCGCGAAGATGTGGCTAAGTTCAAGGGCGACCTGGTGGCTGCACAAGCTGCTGCAGGCGATGTTACTGCTAAAAAGCCAAAAGCACCCCGCAATCCCGACCCGGAACTGGATCAACATAATCCATACGTTTGCTATAACGGCATGATTGCACCATTGGTTCCGTATGCCATTAAAGGTGCGTTGTGGTATCAGGGAGAATCAAATGGTCCTTCGGCAACTATCTACCGCGAAATCATGGAAACCCTTGTTGGCGATTGGCGCACCCGTTGGGCTCAAGGGAATTTCCCTTTTCTGTATGTACAATTGGCCAATTATGGTAAACCTATGACAGAACCGGTTAAACATGAAGCATTAATGACCGTTAGGGAAGCGCAGGTTCAGAATCTTGCCATTCCAAACACAGGCATGGCAGTGGCCATTGAAAATGCCGGCGACCAACCAACCAATATTCATCCCAAAAACAAACAGGATATTGGTTATCGACTTGGGTTGATTGCCCGTGCCAAAGTATATGGCGAAAAAGTGGAGTATTCGGGACCGATGTATAAAAGTTATAAGGTAAAAGGAAATACCATTGTCTTACGTTTCGACCATACGGGCAAAGGTTTGGTAGCTAAAAATGATAGTTTAACCGGTTTTGCTATTTGTGGCGAAGATAAGAAGTGGGTTTGGGCAGATGCCAAAATTGAGGGAAAAACAGTCGTGGTTTCAAGCTCCGAAGTTCCTAATCCCATTGCAGTTCGCTATTGCTGGGGAACAAATCCACCTGCAAGTTTATCAAATAAAAACGGATTGTGGACTCCGAATTTCAGAACGGATAATTAGTAATATTTATTAAAAAGATTTACAAATTATGAGGAAAGTTTTTGTAAATATTGTGTTAATTCTTGCTGTTTTTATGACTGGATTTGTCTCTGCTCAGACTGATTCAGACCTATATAGTCATGTTGTAAAACCACGAGCACGCATTATAATCGATAATGATTTCTGTGGTGATCCTGATGGGCTTTATCAGTTAGTACAACATATTTTATCACCCTCAGTGGAAATAAAAGCCATTATTGGTTCGCATCTTTATTCTGGTGGTTTTTACGGAGTACCAGGAACCGCAAAGCAGTCTTGTGTAGAAGTAAATGAACTGTTGAAGGTGATGAAAATATCAAGGAAGATTCCGGTACTCTTAGGAGCTGAATCTGGTTTGATTGATTTGAAGACACCGTCAATATCTGAAGGGTCGAAACTAATAGTTGATGAAGCAATGAAAGACGATAAAACGCCTTTGTTTGTAGTTTGTGGTGCTGGTTTAACTACTATTGCAAGTGCGTATTTGCTGGAACCCAAAATTGCAGAGCGAGTCCATCTTGTATGGATTGGAGGACCTGAATATGCAACATTGGCAATGGCTCCTCCCCAAGGGCGTGCATTAGAATATAATCTTGGCATTGACATTCAGGCAGCTCAGGTTATATTCAATAGTTCGGATATACCACTTTGGCAAGTACCACGCAATGTGTATAGGCAGGCTTTGTTCTCGTATTCCGAAATTTATTCACGGTTGAATGATAAAGGGAGTATTGGAAAATATTTAATACAAAAACTGGATAATTTGCTTGTGCGCGCAAAACGTTCGTTGGGTGAAGCTTATGTGTTGGGCGATAGCCCATTGGTATTGCTTACTTCTTTACAGTCGGCGTGGGAAATTGATCCCTCATCCAGCAATTACGTAATTATGCAAGCACCACATGTCAACGCCAAAGGGCTTTATGAAGAAAATCCACAAGGTAGAAAAATCCGTGTTTATACACAAATAGACAATAGATTAATGTGGGAAGATTTAGTTTCGAAACTAGCTATTAAAAATTCCAAAAACAAAACGAAATGAAAAAATACTTTCTTATTTGCGCATTGATATGTTCTCAGATTGCATTTGCTCAAACTGTTGTAAAAGAACTTGATTCCTGGAAATTTTCAAGGACCGATAATACCGATGCTTCAAAAGCCGAATTCAACGATGCTGCCTGGCAATCGGTAACTGTTCCACACGACTGGGCTATTTATGGTCCGTTCGATAAAGAAGTGGATAAACAAGTGGTTAAAATTGAGCAGAACAACGAAAAAACGGCAACGGAGAAAACCGGACGTACCGGAGCCCTTCCGTTTATCGGCGTGGGTTGGTACCGTACCAAAATAAATATTCCGGAGTTTAGCGCCGATAAAAAGGTGATTCTATCGTTCGATGGTGCCATGAGTAATGCACAGGTGTTTGTCAATGGACAAAAAGTGGGATATTGGCCTTATGGATATAGTTATTTTTATTTCGATATCACTTCTTATTTAAAACAGGGAGCTGAAAATTTGATTGCCGTTCGACTTCAAAATCAGGGATTCTCCTCTCGTTGGTATCCCGGAGCCGGATTGTATCGCAAGGTAAAAGTTATTGTTAAGAACAACGAAAGTTTTAAACAATGGGCTCATTTTGTAACCACGCCTTTTATGTCGGACAATCTGGCCAAGGTTAACATAAAGTCGCAAGTACAGGGCGAAGATTTATTTATAAAAACCATTATTCGCGATGCCGAAGGCAATATTGTAGCCGAAAATAAAACTGCTGATCGCTTTGGCGATGAAATTGAACAGAATATTGCTGTAAAAGACCCAAAACGCTGGAGCCCCGAAACACCTTATCTGTATACGGCCGAATTGCAATTGAATCAGGCTAACACCCTGAAAGATACCGAAACCATTCGTTTTGGCATTCGTACCATTAAATACAGTTCCGAAAAAGGCTTTGAACTCAATGGCAAAGTCACTAAATTCAAAGGCGTTTGTCTGCATCACGACCTTGGTCCCCTGGGAACTGCCATCAATAAAGCAGCGCTCCGTCGTCAGTTGACAATTTTGAAAGACCTTGGTTGTAACGCCATTCGCTCGTCTCACAACATGCCTTCGTTCGAACAACTGGAGCTTTGCGACGAAATGGGATTTCTCTTCCTGGCCGAAAGTTTCGACGAATGGAAAAAGCCCAAAGTGAAGAATGGTTATAATCTTTATTTCGACGAATGGGCAGAAAAAGATATTGTAAATCTAGTTCGTGCCACCCGCAATCACCCTTGTATTGTTATGTGGAGTTCGGGCAACGAAGTTCCCGACCAGTGGGGAGAAGCCGGTGTGAAACGTGCCAAGTGGTTACAGGATATTTTCCACCGCGAAGACCCAACACGACCTGTGACCGTGGGTATGGATCAGGTAAAAGCGGTTATGGAAAGCGGTTTTGGTGCTATCATGGATATTCCTGGTCTCAATTATCGAGTTCATTTGTACGATGAGGCCTATAAACGCTTTCCCCAGGGCTTTTTGTTAGGTTCCGAAACGGCTTCAACTGTAAGTTCCCGCGGAGTGTACAAATTCCCGGTTGTTAAGCAAAAAGACAAAGTGTACGATGATCATCAATGTTCATCCTACGATATGGAATACTGCAACTGGTCTAACTTACCCGATGACGATTTTGTGTTGCAGGACGACAAATCGTGGGTAATTGGTGAATTTGTGTGGACAGGTTTTGATTATCTGGGCGAGCCTACGCCTTATGATAATTACTGGCCTTCTCGTAGTTCGTATTTTGGCATGTGCGATTTGGCGGGTTTACCCAAAGATCGGTTTTATTTGTACCGCAGTCGCTGGAACACCACAGATGAGACTTTACATATTTTACCACACTGGACATGGCCCGGTCGCGAAGGAGAAGTAACTCCTGTTTTTGTGTATACCAATTACAACAGTGCCGAACTTTTTATCAATGGCAAAAGTCAGGGCATTCAGAAAAAAAATAAGAACTCAAAACTTGAACGTTACCGCTTGATGTGGATGAATGTGAAGTACGAACCGGGGACTATAAAAGTGGTTGCTTATGATGATGCAGATAAACCGGTGGCCGAAAAATCGGTTACAACTGCCGGAAAGCCTTTCGCCATACAATTGGATGCCGATCGAAAAACCATAAGTGCCGATGGGCAGGATCTGAGTTATGTAACGGCAACCATTGTCGATAAAAACGGCAACCCATGTCCTACAGCTGCCAACCAACTCAATTTTACCGTAAAGGGTGCCGGAAAATACCGTGCTGTTTGTAATGGCGACGCCACTTCGCTGGAGCAGTTCCATTTGCCAACCATGAAGGCTTTCAGCGGAAAATTAGTCGTGACTGTTCAATCATCTTCAACCGAAGGCGATATTGAGCTTGCGGTTTCGGGTAAAGGTTTGAAAATTGGGAAAATTATAATTCAATCAAAAAAATAATACAATCTAAGGATGAAAAAACTACTAATGGTTGTTTGTGCAGCATCATTGCTATTCACGGTGTCTGCTGGTGAAAAATGGAATGCCAAAAAGTATAAATTCGGTAATGTTACAACGGACAAAAATGTAATAAAAGTCGACACAGCCGCCAAATACTCTGAAGTTTCAGGTTTTGGATTGACTCCGTCAGGAAATTTGCAGACAAATATTCCTGAGTCAAGATATCATTTTATTTCAGCAGAAAAACCATTTTACTTCTCGGTGCAATTGCCTGAAGGACATTATCGCGTTACGTTGACAATGGGAGGAAATGCCGATGGTTCATCTACTACCGTGAAAGCTGAATCGCGCCGGTTGATGTTTGAAAACCTGAAAACGGAAGCAGGAAAAACGGTTACAAAAACCATTATTGTAGACTTGCGTACTCCTAGAATTAATGATTCTACCAAAATAAAACTAAAACCACGCGAATTGAAATATATCAATTGGGACAATAAACTGACCCTGGAATTTGCAGGAGAAAAGCCTTGCGTGTCGTCCATTGAAATACAAAAAGCCGACGAATTGCCAACCATTTTCTTAGCCGGAAACTCTACCGTTACCGACCAGGAATACGAACCCTGGGCTTCGTGGGGGCAAATGTTTCCTAACTTTTTGAAACCGAATGTGGTAGTGGCTAACTATGCTGAATCTGGAGAGACACTGTTGGCTTTTAAACGTGAAAACCGTTTGAAAAAGATTCTGAGTCTGATGAAAAAAGGTGATCATCTGTTTATGGAATTTGCTCACAACGACCAGAAACCGGGTGGAAATCATCTGGATGCATTTACCACTTATAAAGAAGAATTGAAATATTACATTTCCGAAACACGTAAGAAAGGTGGTATCCCAGTACTGGTAACTTCCACCAACCGTCGCCGGTTCAACGAGAATGGAAAGATTATCAACACACTCGAAGATTTTCCGGAAGCCATGCGCCAAACAGCAAAAGAAGAAAAAGTATTGCTGATAGACCTGAACGCCATGAGCAAGGATTTGTATGAAGCACTTGGACCTGAAAATTCTAAAAAAGCCTTTGTCCATTATCCGGCCAATTCGTACCAGGGACAAACTCAGGCTTTGGCCGACGATACGCACTTTAATCCATACGGCGCTTACGAATTGGCAAAATGTGTAGTACAAAGCATTATCGACAATAATTATAAGCTCAAGAAATTCGTTCGTGCCGATTGGAAAGCTTTTGATCCAAAAACTCCCGATTCATTAACTAATTTTCATTGGTACGAAAGTCCGTCGGTGGATTTATTGAAACCGGACGGAAATTGATTTAGACCCTCAACCGCCAAATGGGGGGCTTAAGAGAAGCTACAATGAATTTATTATAAAAAACGAAAATACTATTTCAGTTACTTGGTCTTTAAGTCCCCATTGGGGATGGGAATCTTAAAATTATTATTATGTTCAAAAAACTCACATTATTCCTTTGTCTGCTTCCTGTTTTATCAGGATTTGCAGCTCCGAAATTTGACGGAAACTTACGTCAGACTTATAATTTTAATTCCGCATGGAAGCTTCAAATAGGAGATATTCCCAATGCACAACAATTGGATTTTAATGATACCTCATGGAAACCGGTTACGTTGCCCCATGCTTTCAACGAAGACGAAGCTTTTCGGGTACATATTGAGCAACTGACTGATACAGTGGTTTGGTATCGGAAACATTTTCGTCTTCCAGCTTCCGATAACGGAAAGAAAGTTTTTATCGAATTTGAGGGAGTCAGGTTTGCTGCCGAAGTGTATGTGAATGGAGAAAAAGTGGGTTTGCACGAAAACGGTGTGATGGCTTTTGGTTTTGATATTTCGGATAAGATAAAATTTGATGCCGATAATGTGATAGCCGTACGGGTGGATAATAGCTGGAATTACCACGAAAAGGCGACAAGAAGTACTTTCCAGTGGAACAATAAAAACTTTAATGCCAATTATGGCGGCATTCCCAAAAATGTACTTTTGCATGTGGCGGGTAAAGTGTATCAGACTTTACCACTTTATTCCAACCTGAAAACTTCCGGTGCATACGTTTATGCCAACAACTTTGATATAAAAGGGAAAAAAGCTGTAATCAATGCCGAATCGGAAGTGAAGAACGAAGAATCAACGGTTAAAACAGTTCAATACGAAGTGATGGTGGAAGATATGGAAGGCCAAATTGTTGGTCAGTTTTCAGGCGAAGAACAAGCCATTGCACCCGGGCAAACCACCAAATTGTCTGCTTCTTCATTGGTTTCCAGTTTGCATTTCTGGGGTTGGGGCTATGGTTATCTGTATAATGTTTACACCACGTTGAAAATAGATGGCAAACGGGCAGATGTGGTAAAAACCCGCACCGGCTTCCGCAAAACGGAGTTTAAAAACGGGATGGTTTACCTCAACGACCGGGTGATTCAGATGAAGGGTTATGCCCAGCGTACCAGCAACGAATGGCCGGGTGTGGGCATGTCGGTTCCGGCATGGTTGAGCGATTACAGTAACCGCTTGATGGTGGAAAGTAATGCCAATATGGTTCGGTGGATGCACGTCACCCCCTGGAAACAGGATGTTGAATCGTGTGACCGCGTTGGTTTAATGCAAATGTTCCCCGCCGGAGATGCGGAAGCCGATGTAAAAGGCCGCCGTTGGGAACAACGCACCGAACTGATGCGCGACGCTATTATTTATAACCGCAATAGTCCGAGTGTGATTTTACTGGAATGCGGGAATGAATCCATCAGCGAAGAACATATGGCCGAAATGAAAGCCATACGAGATACTTTTGATCCACACGGAGGACGGGCAATCGGTTCGCGCGAAATGCTCGATAGCAAAATTGCAGAATATGGCGGCGAAATGCTTTATATCAATAAAAGTGCAGGCAAACCAATGATTGCCACCGAATATTGCCGCGACGAAGCATTGCGCAAATATTGGGATGAATTTACACCGCCATTTCATAAAAACGGTGCAGGCCCGCTTTACAAAAATGCAGATGCAAGCGACTACAATCGTAACCAGGATTCGTTTGCTAAAGAAGATATTATCCGCTGGAACGATTACTTTGTTTGTCGTGCCGGAACAGGGAAAAGGGTTAGCTCGGGAGGTTTGAATATCGTTTTTTCTGATACCAATACCCATTGCCGGGGCGAAGAAAACTACCGCCGAAGCGGCGAAACAGATGCTATGCGTATTCTGAAAGATGCATACATGGCGCATCAGGTTATGTGGGATGGCTGGGTTGACATTGAAAATTACAGGACTTACATTATCGGACACTGGAATTACGAAAAAGGAACAGTGAAAGATGTGATGGTGGTTTCTCCGTCGGATAAGGTGGAACTTTTCCTCAATGGAAAATCATTAGGTTTTGGTGAAAAAAGCTACAACTTCCTGCATACTTTTAAAAATGTGAAGTTTGAAGCAGGAGAATTAAAAGCGGTAAGTTTAAATGCAAAAGGTCGTGAACAAAGTCGCGATTTGAAAATCACTGCAGGAGCGCCAGTGTCATTAAAACTAACGTTAATCAATTGCCCTACTGTGGTAAAAGCAGATGGAGCTGATATGGTATTGGTACAGGTGGAAGCTGTTGATGCTAAAGGTCAACGTTGTCCAAACGTACATCCATTAGTGAATTTCGAATTGAGCGGTCCTGCCGAATGGCGAGGTGGAATTGGCCAGGGAGAAGGAAATTGTGTGTTGAGCAAAACTCTTCCAGCCGAATGTGGTGTGAATCGTGCATTAATTCGTTCCACAACAGAATCCGGCAAAGTAACTGTTTCGGCAACGGCAGAAGGTTTGACAGCTGCCAGTATTTCATTTGAAACAGTTCCGGTAAAAGTAGAAAATGGTTTGAGTGTTGATTTTACAAGCGAAGGATTACCTTCAAACTTAAGCCGTGGCGAAACACCTTTAAGCCCTTCTTATAAAGTATCACGTAAAGCTATCGATATAGTTTCGGTTACAGCCGGTGCCAATGCAGATAAAGTGGTATTGAGCTATGACGATAATGAATTGAGCGAATGGATTAACGATGGCAAAATTTCAACCGGTTGGATTACATATACTTTCGCTAAAAAAGCGGTGGTGTCGGAAGTCTGTCTGAAACTCAGTGGTTGGAGAAGCCGTAGTTATCCGATTGAAATTTTGGTTGATAAAACTGTTGTTTGGAAAGGTGAGACTACCCAGAGTCTGGGTTACGTGACTATTCCGGTTGCTCCAACTAAAGGTAAATCGCTTACTATTCGTCTCACTGGTTCCGGAACGGAAAAAGACGCTTTCCAGAATATGATTGAGGTAAGCGGCAAAAAGGAACTGGACGGATTCAAAGACCCGAAAGCTGCAAATACCAAAGGGCAGTTGCGGATTGTGGAGGCAGAAATTTATGAAAAAGTAAAATAAGTATATAAGAAACAAAAGTGTATGAGAAGAGTGTTTTTATTGTTTTGCGTGTTGAGCATTTTTTTATCAGCCCAATCAGCCGATTATGTGGTTACAAATCTTGGAGCAGCCTCTGACAGTACCAAGCTAAACACAGTGGCTATCCAGTCGGCTATTGACAAGGCTTCGGACGAAGGAGGTGGAACTATTGTGATTCCTAAGGGAGTTTATCTTTCAGGAGCACTTTTCTTTAAACCGAATACTAAACTGCGGCTTGAAGATGGTGCCGTATTAAAAGGTTCTGATAATATTGCCGATTACCCGTTGATCCCTTCGCGGATGGAAGGTAAAAGTATTTATTATTATGCGGCTTTGGTGAATGCTTATCATGTTGATAGTTTTGCCATTTCCGGTCCGGGAACAATAAACGGTAATGGATTGAAGTACTGGAAATATTTTTGGGCGTATCGTGATTCAATGAAACTAGTTGGTAAATCGGCTACCAACCTTGAAGTGCATCGCCCCCGCCTGCTTTTCATCTGGGGTAGTAATAATGTGAACATTTCGAATGTAAAGCTTTGCAATTCTGGTTTTTGGACTACGCATTTGTACCAATGTAACGATGTGTTGATTGAGGGCTGCGATATTCGTTCGCCTTTCAAACCCGTGAAAGCACCCAGTACCGATGGCATTGATATCGATGTTTGCAAACGGGTGACTGTTCGGAATTGTTATATTTCGGTAAATGATGATGCGGTTTGTATTAAAGGCGGAAAAGGCTGGAATGCTCATAATCTACTTGAAAATGGCATTGTTGAAGATGTGCTGGTTGAAAATTGTACGTTTGGCGATTCGCATGGTGTGTTAACCATGGGAAGTGAATGTATTCATGCCAAAAATATTGTTTTGCGCAATTGTAAAGTAGACTGTGATGTGCCTCTGCTCAGATTAAAAATGAGACCGGATACCTATCAGGTTTATGAAAATATTACTGTCGAAAATATTACCGGAAGATGCCGGACTATTATTGAAATGAAACCATGGAAACAATTTTTCACTTTGGAAGGAAGTAATGCAAAACCCTTTGGTATTGTTAGAAATATCTCAGTTTCGAATATAAATGTAAAGTGTAGTGTAGTTGCAGAACTTGATGGAAATCCGATGGATCAAGTCTCAAAAATCCTGTTTAATAACGTAACTGCTACCGCCATTGATCCAACAATAAAATCAAATTATAACGGCATAAAACTAAAAAAAGTTATAGTTAACGGCTCTCCATTGGAAATGAAGAGAAAAAAAGTAAACCTAAAAGAACATACTTACGATTGATTTGCACGATGACTATTTTCAGTTTGATAATTCAAATAAATAAACCTCAAAAGTAATGTTTCATGAAAACTCCTGAAATAAAAAAAAGTATATTAATCGTTATTTCAGTTCTCTTTGTCATAGCAGCATTTTCATTTAAAAGTACCGGCAAGATTAATATTTGGATGATAGGCGATTCAACCATGGCTAACAAAAAGGCCAATGCAGCTCCTGAAACCGGTTGGGGAATGGTATTCAACGAATTTGTAACCGGAGTTGCAGCGGTTTATAATCATGCACAGAATGGTCGCAGTTCTAAAAGCTTTTTGAATGAAGGTCGTTGGAAAGCAGTTTACGATAGCATTCAACCGGGCGATTATGTAATTATCCAGTTTGGGCATAATGACGAAAAGCCCGGCGAAAAATTACATACCGATCCTTCCACCACCTATAAGCAGTTATTGAAAAAATATATTGATGAGACACGTGCTAAAGGGGCGAATCCAATTATTTGTTCTTCCATTGTTCGCCGCCATTTTAATGGGAAAGGTAACCTGAAAGATACACATGGGGCTTACATCAATGCGGCACGGGAAATCGCCCGTGAAACAAAGACTCCATTTATAGATCTGGATGCTAAAACCCGCGAATTGGTTTCAAAAATGGGCCCTGAAAAATCAAAATCATTATACTTGTTCTGTCAGAAGGGAGAATGTTCGAACTACAAGAATGGAGTACAGGATTCTACCCATTTGAATGGTACAGGAGCACGTCAGGTAGCGGGATTATTTGTCAAGGAAGTTAAGACGAAAAAAATACCATTAAGCCAATATCTAAAATAAAATGAACAGAAGAAATACTATGAAGCTGCTTATCCCGGTTATCTTATTTTTTGCCGGAAATATAATTCTAAATGCTCAAATCGGCAAGCGCTTCCCATCCGAACGGAAAGAAATAAAAGATCCGGTTACCGGAAATAAACTTATTTTTCTGACCAGTATGCCTGCGGGAGATTCTAAAATATATCAAACGCATAACCAGTGGACTTCAGATGGGAAATGGTTGATTTTCCGCTCAGAAAGAGTGAAAGGTGAAGCTATGGCTGTGAATGAAAAAACGGGCGAGATGGTACAGGTCACCGAAGGCGGCTACACAGGTATGCTCAACATTGCCCGTAAATCAATGATGCTGTATTTTATGCGCAAAATGGATGCTGACACGTTGAATAATTCGCTTGCCATTGTGGAAGTGGATTTGGCTAAACTCTTTTCCGATAGCAAAGCGGGAAAACTGAAACCGGCAACCGAATATCAGCGTATTTGTGGAATTACCCCGCAAGAACTCAAAGCTGGGGGAGATATGGCATTGGATGGAGATGAAGAATGGGTCTGGTTTCGGGTAGGCAAGGAAGAAGCTCAGAAACATTTGTCATACGATGTGAAAATTGAACCAAGTTTCGGACCGCGCAAAATGGGCGCAGGTCCTGGCGGAATAGCGGGAATGAATGTGAAAACAGGTGAAATAAAATACGTGGTATCTGTTCCGTTTCAAATAGGGCATATTCAAACCAATCCGTGGGTGGCGGGACAAATCGTTTTCTGTTGGGAAACCGGGGGGAAATCACCTCAACGTACCTGGATAGTCAATTCCGATGGCTCAGGCTTGCGTCCTCTTTATTCCGAAGCTGCTTCTGAATGGGTTACACACGAAGCTATTATCAGCAAAGACGAAGTGGCAATTGCCATTATGGGGCACCGTAAAATAAAAACTGAATCGGATACAACAAGTGTAAAAGGAACTGATGTAAATGGTGTAAACCCTGGTCAGGATATGGCTTGGGGTGATTGCGGGACACGTGAAAAACCAACCGGTCTTGGTATTGTCGACATCAATACTCGTGAGATGAGTATTGCCGGGCAAATACCTTCGGGTAGTGGTTTCTGGCATGTAAACGGTTCGGCGGACAAACACTTTGTAGTAGGCGACGATTTTGAGCGAAATATTTACCTGATTGATCGGCGCACTCACGAAATGATATTACTATCCGCAGGTCACAAAGCTACTGCTGCCGATCATCCTCATCCAACTTTCAGCCCCGATGGCTCGAAGATCCAGATTCAGTCGGCCATGCTTTCTGCTGATAACAAGTCGATGAATATATGTGTCATTCCGGTTCCTGAAAAATGGTTGAACAGAAAGTAATACACATTGTTACAAAGAACATGAAGAGACAAATTTGTTTTCTGCTGCTTTTTAGTTTTTTTGTCCTTTTTAAAGGGCAAGCAAAAAACTACTTCGTTGCCACTACTGGGAACGATACTACAGGAACTGGCTCAATTACAGCCCCTTTTGCGAGCATAATGAAAGCTCATCAGACTGTGGTTGCAGGTGATACGGTTTTCATTCGTGGTGGAACGTATAAGATGTCGGAATCGCAAATTGCGCTGAAATCCGGAATTTATGCTTACGTTTTTACATTAGATAAAAGTGGAACTTCTGCCTCAAAACGTATTTGCTACTGGGCCTATCCGGGCGAACAACCTGTTTTCGATTTATCGGCGGTAAAACCGGCTAACTACCGGGTGTATGTTTTTTATGTGAAAGGTTCGTATATTCATCTGAAAGGACTGGAAGTCATTGGCACACAGGTTACAATTACTACACATACACAGTCGGAATGTTTTCATAACGAAGGCAGCAATAATATCTATGAACGATTGTCGATGCACGACGGCATGGCAATTGGTTTTTACCTCACGAAAGGTGCTAATAACCTGGTGCTGAACTGCGATGCATACCGTAACTGGGATAGTGTTTCGGAGGGTGGAAGAGGTGGAAATGTAGATGGTTTTGGTTTTCATGGCAACAAGGGAAGTACCGGAAATGTTATCCGCGGTTGCCGGGCCTGGTTCAATAGCGATGATGGGTATGATTGCATAAACAATTCTGAAAATGTGATATATGATAACTGTTGGGCGTTTTATAATGGTTATTCAATTGGGTTTGTAAGTCGCGGCGACGGAAACGGATTTAAAATAGGCGGTTATGGCCAGGCTCCGGTTGTTTCAAGCTTGCCAAGTCCCATTCCTTCTTACACTATAAAATTTTGTATGGCTTATCGCAATAAAGCCAACGGGTTTTATGCCAATCATCACGTTCAAACAGGAAGTTACTGGTACAACAATACGGCTTACAGAAATTCAACCAATTATAATATGTTGAGCCAGAAAATTACCAAAAGTTCTGTTACCGGAAAAGATACCACGCTGGATTGTGCCGGAATAAGTCACATTTTGCACAATAACTTGTCGTTCAAATACTCAACTCAAAGAGACACCCTCAATTTAGGAACCAGCAATATTACAAATAATTCTTTTACTCCGCTTAGTGGTGTGACGGTTGATGCAACTGATTTTCTGAGTATAGATGAAACGCTTTTGATTTCTGCCCGCCAGACCGATGGTAGTTTGCCTAATGTGAGCTTTTTAAAACTCAAATCAGGTAGCGATTTAATTGACAAAGGAATTAATCTGGGATTTGCATTCTATGGCTCAGCTCCCGATTTTGGTGCGTTTGAATCGCAATATCCAACTGCTGTAGAAAATCCGGGGACAGATAATCAGACACTTTTCTATCCTAATCCGGTTCGTCAAAACCTTTATTTTACTCAACAGGTACAGATGGTTGAGATAATGGATATTCAGGGAAAAATCCTTTTATCAACTGAAAAGGTACAACAACTAAATTTGTCTGAATTGAAGAATGGCATTTACCTGATAAAAGTTATGCAAGCCGATAATGCTACTGTGATTCGAAAATTTATCAAAATCTGATATAACTATGTCAAATTGTGAAACTTTTAGGTACTGGTAACTAAATTATTTCAATTATTTTTACCACTTAAAATAATCACTTTATGAAGAAACATACTTTCCTGCTTTTTGCGTGCTTTTTACTTGTTTTTGAAAATCAGGCTAAAACATATTTTGTCGCCGTTAATGGCAATGACACAACTAATTCGGGATCAATCGTTGCTCCGTTTGCATCAATAACACGTGCCCAGCAATCCGTTTCGGCTGGCGATACTGTATATATCCGGGGTGGAAAATACGTTATGGCTGAAAGTAAGATTGCCAGGAAACAGCGTGTTTGGGCTATGATGCACTTGCTTAATAGAAGCGGCAAAGAAGGTAAACGCATTAATTACTGGGCTTACCGGAATGAAAAACCGGTTATTGATATGACTTATGTCAAACCTTCGAATCAACGTGTTATGGCATTTAATGTCACAGGCTCCTGGATTCATTTAAAAGGTCTGGAAGTTATCGGCACACAGGTTACTATTTTGGGCCATACTCAATCCGAATGTTTCCACAACGAAGGAAGCTACAATATATACGAACAACTTTCCATGCACGATGGACAAGCCATTGGCTTCTATCTGAGCAGAGGTATGAATAACCTGATTTTGAACTGTGACGCTTATAATAACTGGGATTATACTTCCGAAGGTGGGCGTGGTGGAAATGCCGACGGCTTTGGGTGTCATCCGCAACCGGGAGGAAAAGGAAACATATTTCGAGGATGCCGGGCTTGGTTCAACAGCGACGATGGCTATGACTGTATCCGTGCTGCCGAAACAGTAACTTTCGATCATTGTTGGGCATTTTACAACGGTTATGATCCCAATTTCAAAAATCTTGGCGACGGAAATGGTTTTAAAGCCGGAGGCTGGGGACTTGTGAAAGATGACCGTGTACCGGATTCAATCCCGATGCATATCATTCAGTTTTGTGTGGCGGTTCGTAACCGGGCAAACGGATTTTACTCCAATCACCAACCGGGTGGAAGTTATTGGTACAACAATACCGCTTACCTGAACGGAACCAATTTCAATATGCTAAACCGAACAGCTAGCTTTGATGCTGATACTGCAGGTTACGGCCATGTGTTGAAGAACAACCTTTCTTTTGAACCACGAACTTACGAAACACAGTGGATTGACTCCACAAAGTGTGTTCTTTCAAACAACTCGTTTTCAATTCCAGTTAAGGTTACAAAAGCTGATTTTGTCAGTGTAGACCAATCTCAACTTGTTGCTCCGCGTAAAGTTGACGGTAGTTTGCTGGATATTGATTTTCTGAAACTTAGAAAAGGAAGTAAGCTGATTGATAGGGGAGTGGACATTGGTTTTCCATACAAAGGCAAAGCGCCAGATTTAGGAGCTATTGAATTATAGCAAATGCATTCGTTCGCGGAAATAAAAAAGACGGATTTGCCAAAATGGCAAATCCGTCTTCGATTTTTTATGAATCTTATTTTCCTTGTTCCAACAATAAAGTGCGGGTTGGTTGGTCGCAAACTTCAGTAGGACCGTAGTATTGAACCGGACCCGGATAAACGTAGCTTGATTGTTCGTCAGCCCAATCTTCGCGTTGTGAAGCGAAGAATTTAAATGGAGCTCCGTCCAATAATACCAATGCTTTTTGAATAACCGGTTTCATTTTACCGTGACGTTTTTCCATGTTCATCATCATGGTAATAGGCACACCACCTGCAATCCATTCTGCTGCAGGAGCTGTCAGGTTACGAACGGATGACATATATCCTGTTTTTCCTTCAGAAATAAGAACAGAAGCGGTGTATCCTAATGAATAGGTATAATCTGCATCAAAGTTAGAAGGTATAGCACAACGTCCTTCGTAACCAAAGAAGTGGTTGATTGCAGAGAATTTACCTTTGTAAGATCCTTCAGCTTTCAATTGAGCCAAACGTTTTGCAACCATTTCGATCAACAGTTTTTCAGTCTCGATAAGTGATACCTGAACGTTGCCGTGTGGGTCGCGATCCAACGTCAATTGTTTGGCAATTCCTTTTGGAAGACTGCTGTACACTTCGCGACTAGCTGGTTGAAGCATACCTTTTACATATTGACGTTTTTCGTCATCTGTTTCCAATGCATTAAAGTCTTCGTTGTGAGCCAATAAATCATTCAACTCAGAAATAAGTGTTTTCATGGCAGGAATAAACTCTATCAATCCTTCAGGAATCAAAATTGTTCCAAAGTTCAACCCGTGGCTTGCACGGTGAACAATTACATCTACAATGTCATTAACAACATCGTTCAATGTTTGATTTTTGGCCTCAACTTCTTCTGAAACAATACAAATGTTTGGTTGGCTTTGCAATGCGCATTCCAATGTAATATGCGAAGCAGAACGGCCCATCAAACGGATAAAGTGCCAGTATTTTTTTGCCGAGTTGGCATCGCGTTGAATGTTACCAATCAACTCTGAATAAACTTTACAAGCAGTATCAAAACCAAATGAAGTTTCAATCATTTCGTTTTTCAAGTCACCATCAATCGTTTTAGGACAACCAATAACCTGAATTCCTGCATTCTTTTGAGAATAATATTCAGCTAAGACGCAAGCATTTGTATTCGAATCGTCACCACCAATAACAACAATGGCATTGATACCTAACTTTTTGCATATTTCAGCACCCTTTTCATATTGCCATTCTTCTTCCAGTTTTGTGCGGCCTGAACCGATAATGTCGAAACCTCCAGTGTTACGGTATTCATCTACGATTTCTTTTGTCAGTTCAATATATTCGTGATCAACCAATCCGCTTGGTCCTCCTAAAAATCCATACAATTTATTATCAGGGTTCAATGCTTTCAATCCATCATACAATCCTGAAATTACATTGTGTCCTCCCGGAGCTTGTCCTCCCGAAAGAATTACACCAACTCCAACAGTTGGATTCTCTTTTTTTGCACCGGTTTCGAAAGTTACTAACGGCATTCCATAGGTGTTTGGAAATAACTCCTTGATGTCTGCCTGGTCAGCAACTGATTCGGTTGCAGCGCCTTCTTTTAAGACTACATTGCCTTTCAATGCTGCAGGCAACTTAGGTTGGTAGCTGGCACGTGCAATTTGTAAAGGACTTTTGGTCATTGATTTCATGTTCGATATTTTTATAATAGTTTGATATTCAATTACATGTTTTTGTTGTAAATCGGTTGCAAAATTAATGAAATATTTCAATAATACAAGAAAAATGGATGGTTGAAATTCAATCGTTATTCTCGCCTTTCGTAAATGTCATACAGTCGAATTATAATCAACATATTGGCTGAAAAAACTTATTTTATTTTATCCGGTAAAAGTTCCAAATCTTTTCACTACCTTTGCACCCGATTTAAAAACAACTATACGTTGTGGGTAAATATCCGATTTATACTGCTTTAACTTTAGCAGTCTGCTTAACAAAGGGTACACGTTTGTAAAACGAATGAGACCCGAATCCAATTTTTGTTCTTTTCCAAGGAATAAAATGTACATGAGGGTTCTATGAGTAGTTGGGTTCTGAACGAATTCATTCTCATAAAAATATCGCCGGATGACTACTCGTAAACGTGTACTAAAAACAAACAAATGACATTTAGAGAATTGAATTTGAAGGACGATATCTTATCGGCCATCGAAGAACTTGGCTACGAGCAACCTATGCCCGTGCAAGAAAAAACCATCCCGTTCATGTTGGAACAAACTGCCGATTTAGTGGCTTTGGCACAAACAGGAACAGGGAAAACTGCAGCTTTCGGGTTGCCTGTATTAAACCTGATTGATGCCAGTCGCAAACAAGTGCAAGCTTTAGTGTTGGCACCAACCCGCGAATTGTGTATTCAAATTGCAAACGACCTGAAAGGGTATTCTAAAAACATGCGTGGAATGCGCATTGTGCCTGTGTATGGTGGCGAAGATATCCGTACGCAGCTTCGTCAACTGGATACTGCTCCCCAAATTATTGTAGCAACTCCGGGCCGTTTGATTGATTTAATTGAACGCGGTAAAATCGAATTGGGAGCTATCGACTTTTTGGTACTTGATGAAGCAGATGAAATGCTGAACATGGGTTTCAAAGAAGATATTGAAACTATTCTGGAACGTACCCCTGATACGCGTCGTACCATGCTTTTCTCGGCTACCATGCCCAAAGAAATTGCCAATATAGCTAAGCGCTATATGAAAAATTACGAAGAAATTACCGTTGGAACTAAAAACGCAGGTTCGGAAAACGTTGAACATATCTATTATGTTTCTCAAGCCAAACAACGTTATTTAGTATTGAAACGTATTGTGGATTTGAACCCTGATATTTACGGTATCGTATTTTGCCGCACCCGCCAGGAAACAAAAGAAGTGGCCGATAAATTGATGCACGACGGTTACAATGCCGATGCACTTCACGGTGATTTGTCTCAGGCTCAGCGTGATACGGTTATGCAAAAATTCCGTATCCGTAATATCCAGTTGCTGGTTGCTACCGATGTGGCTGCCCGTGGGTTGGATGTGAGCGATTTAACTCACGTTATCAACTATAACTTGCCAGATGATGTGGAGATTTATACACACCGTAGTGGACGTACAGGTCGTGCGAACAAAAAAGGTATTGCCGTTTCAATTATTCACTCAAAGGAACGTTTCAAAATAAAAGATATTGAGCGCATGCTTCGCAAGACTTTTATTCAGGAACAAATTCCAAACGGATTGGAAGTATGTAAAAAACAATTGTTTTACCTTATCGACCGTATGGAAAATGTGGATGTGAGCGAAGAGCAAATTGAAACCTACATGCCGCAAATTATGAAACAATTGGAATACCTTAGTAAAGAGGAACTTCTGAAGCGTTTTGTGTCGTTGGAATTTAACCGTTTCTTGAGCTATTATAAAAATACTGAAGATTTAAATTTACCGGAACATACAACCCGTGAACGCGGAGAACGTGGAGAAAGAGGCGAGCGTGGTGAACGTGGAGCTAAACCGGGTGGCCGTGTTCGGTTGAAAATGAATGTTGGCGAACGCGAAGGTATTGATCCAAAACGTTTTCTGGGTATTATCAATGATGTAACAGGAGATAAATCAATCAATATCGGTTCTATTGAAGTTACCAACAAATTCACTTTCTTTGATGTTTTTGCCGATCAGCTTGATCAGGTGGTAACTGCTTTTGCCGGACAAACTGAATTGGAAGTAAGTGAAGCCAAAGGAAGTAAATCATTCGAAGGTGGTGGTAGCCGCAAACCTGAATATCGTTCACGTGGTAGTTACGGTGGTGGCGAGTCGCGTTCAGGTGGTTATCGTGGTGGCGACAGAGGCGGGGATCGTCCTGCTCGTCCTGCAGCAAGTGCCGGAGGTGGTGAAAAACCTTGGCGCAATCGCGAATTAGGTGACAGAAGCAGTCGTCCGTCGGCAGGTACCGGTGAGCGCAGAAGCAGTGGCGGTTCTGGCTACAAAGGCGGAGGCGGATCTTCATACAAAAGACGATAAGCAGAATAATATAAAATGATAAAGCGGATAATTCAGAAATGGGTTATCCGTTTTTTATAGATTTCAAACTGAATGATTATCTTTGCAGCCAAATTTAAAGAAAATGAATGAGCCGATACTGAACGAAGCCAAAAAATTATATAATGAGCCAATGCACACTTGCGAGCACATTTTGAACCAAACAATGGTTCGTATGTTTGGATGCGGGCGTTCGGTGAATGCGCATATAGAACGGAAAAAAAGCAAATGTGATTATTTATTGGCCGGAGCTCCCACCGAAAACCAATTAATTGAAATTGCCGAAAAAGTAAATGAGATAATTAGTAGCAATTTGCCTGTTTGTGTTGAGGTTATGAGTCGGGAAAAGGCTGCTGAAATCGCTGATTTGTCAAAATTGCCTGGCGATGCATCCGAAATGTTACGTATAATTCGTGTTGGCGATTACGATGCCTGCGCATGTATTGGACAGCATGTTGAAAATACTTCGGAGTTAGGACGTTTTGAAATAATAAGTCACGACTTTGAAAATGGACGATGGCGTGTAAGGTTCAAATTGGCATAAATGCATCAAAATACTATTGTTAAATCTTTAAAGTTTTGTTGCTGTAATTTTATTGAATGAAAAAACAAAAGAATAGCTCTGTAAATCAGGGTGTAAAATCCAAACCAAAGGGCTTTTGGGGACGGCTGTTGAAATTTTTACGGAATCTTTTTCTGCTTTTTATTGTCATTAGCGTTAGTTGGGTGGTTATTGCCCGCTTCGTTCCTGTTTTTTTTACTCCATTAATGATTATTCGTTCGGTCGAATCTGTTTCAAAAGGCGAAATGCCAAGGAATAGTAAAAAATGGATGCCTATTGAAAAAATTTCACCTAATATGGTCCGGGCTGTGGTTGCATCCGAGGATAATTTGTTTTTAACCCATCATGGTTTTTCGTTTAATGATATATCGAAGGCACTTGAACATAATATGAAAGGGCGGCGAATTCGGGGTGGCAGCACAATTTCGCAACAAACCGCCAAAAATGTTTTTCTATTCCCGCAACGCTCGTATATTCGTAAAGGATTGGAGGCATATTTTACTGTTTTGATAGAATTAATTTGGCCGAAAGAACGGATTATGGAAGTGTATTTGAATTCCATTGAGATGGGTGATGGTATTTATGGCGTTGAAGCAGCGTCTCAGGAACATTTTGGAGTTCGTGCCTCCCAGCTTTCAAAATCGCAGGCGGCTCTTATTGCAGCTTGTCTTCCCAATCCTCGTCGCTTTGATGCTGGAAATCCAAGCGGTTATATTCAACGTCGGAAATCTAAAATAGTTAGTTTAATGGGAAAGCTTGGTCCGGTAGATTTCGATAATCCAACGCCAGTAAAGAAAACCCGCAAACACAAGAGAAAATGAATCGTACTATACAATATATAGATTGGGGCTTGGTAGAATATAACGAAGCCTGGAAAAATCAGGAAAAATTGTTCAATAAGTCCATTGACAAGAAAACACAAGAACAGGAAACAGATAATTTCCTTGTTTTTTGTGAGCACCCACATGTTTATACCTTGGGCAAAAGCGGCGATGAACATAATATGTTGTTAAACTACATCCAGCTTCAGGCAAAAGATGCCAGTTTTGTAAAAACAAATCGTGGAGGTGATATTACTTATCATGGGCCAGGGCAAATTGTAGGATATCCGATTTTCGATTTGGCCAATTTCGGATTTGGTTTGAAGCAATACATATATAATATAGAAGAGGCGATAATCAAAACGCTTTCCTTATACAATATAATATCTGCCCGACTGGATGGTGCTACCGGAGTTTGGCTCGATGTAGGACTTCCAACCTGTCGGAAAATTTGCGCCATCGGCGTTCGAAGTTCTAAATATGTGACAATGCATGGTTTTGCATTGAATGTAAATACACAGTTGGAATATTTTAGTTATATCAATCCTTGCGGGTTTGTCGACAAAGGAGTAACCTCAATGGAAAAAGAATTGGGAAGAAAAGTCGATTTTGAAGAGTTGAAATTGAGATTAAGAGATGTAATAATGGATCAGTTTGGCTTGTGAAAAATCTTTTCCGATAATAAAAGGCAATAATATTTCGAAGTTCAGGCATTAAAATAGCTTTGGATTTAAAGCGACAGACATATTCCGCATTGAATATGTCTGTCGCTTTTTTTTTAATGTTATTTGTTTGTTGTTCAAGAAATTATACCAACTGTACATATCAAATAGTGCAATCTGTTTTATATGTGTACTGTTGTTAGTGCCGATAATTATGGTTGCGAAGCGGACATTCCGGGTATCGGAATGAACAAAATAGGAGGATGAGACGAAGTCGAAATTTGCCTATATTGTTTGTTTAATCTGTATCATTTTGGAATACGTATGCTTTAGTTTTTCTGCAAAAATCTAAAATTATAGTTTCCAATTCCAGTTGGATTGGTTGGGATTTAAATACAGAAGTATCAAATGTAAGTGCAAGGGATTCATCCAATATCCAGTTTTTTGCATTTTTAGCAGTAGTCTCAATAAACCTTGAAAATAATTTCTCATGTAAAGTCGTTTGAGTTCAGCTATTTATGGTGTATTTGAGTTTTAACTATGAAAAATAACAGATTATTGTTTGGTTTGTATATAAAAACCGACTACTTTTGCACCCGCTTTAAGAGAGAAGCACGGTATATAATTGAGAAACGGGAATTAAAAAAATGATCAAACTTTTTTTTTGAAAACGTTTGGTTGGTAAAATAAAAAGTACTACTTTTGTACCCGCTTTGAGAGATAAGCCAATAACGAAAAAATACTGCCAGTTGACGATTCAAGTCTTACCAAATTCACATCTTGAAAAGTAAGTTGAAAAATAAACGCAGAAAAAAAATAAAGCATTATTTTTTTTGAAAAGTTTTGGTAGTTTAAAAATTTGAATTACCTTTGCAGTCCGTCTCGGTTTGAAAATTACAAAACGAAACACGAAAACGGCAACAAAAATTATCTGATCGGGAGCGATTTGATAGATACATTAGAAAGTCTTGACAACAACATTTACTGCGATAGTAGGTACGTTAAGCATCGATCTTTGAGAATACATGAACAACAAATAATGTAGTATAAGGAAAGGGAACATTTTTTATAATGTTAGATACTAGAGATAGTATCAAATATTTTTTATACCACGTCAATTTTCAAATAAATCAAAAAGAGATAGCATCCGAGCAAATAAAAAAAAGATACAACGAAGAGTTTGATCCTGGCTCAGGATGAACGCTAGCGACAGGCCTAACACATGCAAGTCGAGGGGCAGCACATGAGTAGCAATACAATGGTGGCGACCGGCGCACGGGTGAGTAACACGTATGCAACCTGCCTGTAAGAGGGGAATAACCCGGAGAAATTCGGACTAATACCGCATAATACCTCGAAGCTGCATGGCTTTGAGGTTAAACATTTATGGCTTACAGATGGGCATGCGTATGATTAGCTAGTTGGTGAGGTAACGGCTCACCAAGGCAACGATCATTAGGGGTTCTGAGAGGAAGGTCCCCCACACTGGTACTGAGACACGGACCAGACTCCTACGGGAGGCAGCAGTGAGGAATATTGGTCAATGGGCGAGAGCCTGAACCAGCCAAGTCGCGTGAAGGAAGAAGGTTCTATGGATTGTAAACTTCTTTTATAAGGGAATAAAAAAGAGTACGTGTACTCTATTGTATGTACTTTATGAATAAGGATCGGCTAACTCCGTGCCAGCAGCCGCGGTAATACGGAGGATCCAAGCGTTATCCGGATTTATTGGGTTTAAAGGGTGCGTAGGCGGACCTTTAAGTCAGTGGTGAAAGTTTGCGGCTCAACCGTAAAATTGCCATTGAAACTGAAGGTCTTGAGTGTAAATGAGGTAGGCGGAATGTGTTGTGTAGCGGTGAAATGCTTAGATATAACACAGAACACCAATTGCGAAGGCAGCTTACTAGAATACAACTGACGCTGAGGCACGAAAGCGTGGGGATCAAACAGGATTAGATACCCTGGTAGTCCACGCAGTAAACGATGAATACTAGCTGTATGCGATATACTGTATGTGGCAAAGCGAAAGCGTTAAGTATTCCACCTGGGGAGTACGTTCGCAAGAATGAAACTCAAAGGAATTGACGGGGGCCCGCACAAGCGGAGGAACATGTGGTTTAATTCGATGATACGCGAGGAACCTTACCCGGGCTTGAAATGCAGACGACCGACCAGGAAACTGGTCTTCCAGCAATGGCGTCTGTGTAGGTGCTGCATGGTTGTCGTCAGCTCGTGCCGTGAGGTGTCGGCTTAAGTGCCATAACGAGCGCAACCCCTATTGATAGTTACTAACAGGTTAAGCTGAGGACTCTATTGAGACTGCCACCGTAAGGTGTGAGGAAGGTGGGGATGACGTCAAATCAGCACGGCCCTTACGTCCGGGGCGACACACGTGTTACAATGGGGGGTACAGAGGGTTGCTACTTGGTGACAAGATGCTAATCTCTTAAAGCCTCTCTCAGTTCGGATCGAAGTCTGCAACTCGACTTCGTGAAGCTGGATTCGCTAGTAATCGCGCATCAGCCATGGCGCGGTGAATACGTTCCCGGGCCTTGTACACACCGCCCGTCAAGCCATGGAAGCTGGGGGGACCTGAAGTACGTAACCGCAAGGAGCGTCCTAGGGTAAAACTAGTAACTGGGGCTAAGTCGTAACAAGGTAGCCGTACCGGAAGGTGCGGCTGGAACACCTCCTTTCTGGAGCGATGTTATCCTTGTATGAATCAGTAATGATTTGTACGATTTATTTTGAAAAAGTGGTATACAAGAGAAGTCAAACTTTTCGAGTACTACATTATGTTGTTTGTGATATAATACAGTGGTTAACGATAAGTGATCAGTGATAAATGAAGAGAAATCTTTACTAATCACTAAACACTAATCACTAAACGCTGAATACAGAGCCCATACAAGAGGCGAGAAATGAAAGCCAGTCCTATAGCTCAGTTGGTTAGAGCGCTACACTGATAATGTAGAGGTCGGCAGTTCAACTCTGCCTGGGACTACGAAAGAAGTTGACAATGGAGAGTTGACAATTGACAGTTAAAGAGTCAATCCTACTACCCGAGTCAAAAACAAAAACTTAATTGTCAATTGTTCATTATCAATTGTCAATTGAATACCGGGGGATTAGCTCAGTTGGCTTAGAGCACCTGCCTTGCACGCAGGGGGTCATCGGTTCGAGCCCGATATTCTCCACCAACGAATTGAGAATTGACAGTGGTCAGTTGACAATGAAGATAAGGAGAATAGAAAATACAGAGTGATTTGAACCAGAAATCACTAAATAAAAGACAACAAGCGCGTTGTTTTTTTGCTGAAAGGCAATAATATAAAGTAGATTATTAGTAATGAACCACTAAAAATCAACACATTTAAATGGATTATCGTGAGATAAACTAATTGTCAATTCTGAATTGTCAATTGTCCATTGAATAGCGATCTTTGATATATTGAAAGAAAGAGAGAAAAAGTAGTAAAGCAATGCAATACGATAGAGCAATCTAAAAGTATGCATTGAGTATTTGTAGAGACGCACGGATGTGCGTCAGATTTACAAGTACGAGCAAAAAAGAATAAAAAAAGCAAATAAGAGCGAACGGTGGATGCCTAGGCTCTGGGAGGCGATGAAGGACGTGATAAGCTGCGATAAGCTTGGGGGTGGTGCAAATAACCTTTGATCCCAAGATTTCCGAATGGGGCAACCCAGCATAGTGAAGCTATGTTATCCTATCATATAGGAGGCAAACGAGGGGAACTGAAACATCTAAGTACCCTTAGGAGAAGAAAACAAAAGTGATTCCGCAAGTAGTGGCGAGCGAACGCGGAACAGCCCAAACCAGTTATGTAGTAATGCATAGCTGGGGTTATAGGACTGCGACATTTAGACATAAAACGAATTGGAATGCTTTGGAAAGAGCAATCATAGAGGGTGATAATCCCGTACAAGTATTTTTTATGTCCGATAGCAGTATCCTGAGTAGAGCGGGACACGAGAAATCCTGTTTGAATTCGCCGGGACCATCCGGTAAGGCTAAATACTCCCCAGAGACCGATAGTGAACCAGTACCGTGAGGGAAAGGTGAAAAGTACTTCGAATAGAAGAGTGAAATAGATCCTGAAACCGTTCGCTTACAAGCGGTTGGAGCGGAGCAATTCCGTGACAGCGTGCCTTTTGCATAATGATCCTACGAGTTACTTTCACTGGCAAGGTTAAGGACTTCAGGTCCGCAGCCGAAGCGAAAGCGAGTCTTAACAGGGCGCCATAGTCAGTGGGAGTAGACGCGAAACCAAGTGATCTACCCATGAGCAGGTTGAAGTTTCGGTAACACGAAATGGAGGACCGAACCGGTAAACGTTGAAAAGTTTTCGGATGACTTGTGGGTAGGGGTGAAAGGCTAATCAAACTTGGAGATAGCTCGTACTCCCCGAAATGCATTTAGGTGCAGCGTCAAGATAGTTTATAAGAGGTAGAGCGACTGATTGGATGCGAGGGCTTCACCGCCTATCAAGTCCTGATAAACTCCGAATGCTTATAAATGTTTCTTGGCAGTGAGGGCATGGGTGCTAAGGTCCATGTCCGAGAGGAAAAGAATCCAGACCATCAGCTAAGGTCCCCAAATATATGCTAAGTTGAATTAACGAAGTCGAACTGCAGCGACAGCTAGGATGTTGGCTTGGAAGCAGCCATTCATTTAAAGAGTGCGTAACAGCTCACTAGTCGAGCGGTTTGGCGTGGATAATAATCGGGCATAAGCATATTACCGAAGCTATGGAATCATACATTGTATGATTGGTAGGGGAGCATTCCAGTACAGCGTAGAAGGCGTAAGGACAACTTACTCTGGAGCGGCTGGAAAAGCAAATGTAGGAATAAGTAACGATAAGGAGGGCGAGAAACCCTCCCGCCGGAAGACTAAGGTTTCCTGATCAACGCTAATCGGATCAGGGTTAGTCGGGGCCTAAGGTATAGCCGATAGGCGAAGCCGATGGAAGAACTGGTTAATATTCCAGTACTACTTATATGAGTGAAGTGGGGACGGAGAAGTGAAAGTCCTGCGGCCTGACGGAATAGGTCGTTAAAGGGTGTAGATATTGAGGGGGGTAGGCAAATCCGCTCCCTGAGTCGAACCTGATAGTACCGAGCGCACTTGTGCAATCGGATATGGATGTAATCAGACTCCCAAGAAAATCCGCTAAACGTTAATCATATAAGTACTCGTACCACAAACGGACACACGTGGTCAAGTAGAATATACTAAGGCGCTCGAGTGATTCACAGCTAAGGAACTAGGCAAAATAGCCCCGTAACTTCGGGAGAAGGGGCGCTTCCTCATGTTGAATGAGAAGCCGCAGAGAAATGGCCCAGGCGACTGTTTAACAAAAACACAGGGCTATGCAAAATCGAAAGATGAAGTATATGGCCTGACACCTGCCCGGTGCTGGAAGGTTAAGAGGAGATGTTATCGCAAGAGACGCATTGAATTGAAGCCCCAGTAAACGGCGGCCGTAACTATAACGGTCCTAAGGTAGCGAAATTCCTTGTCGGGTAAGTTCCGACCTGCACGAATGGTGTAACGATCTGGGCACTGTCTCAGCTGTGAGCTCGGTGAAATTGTAGTATCGGTGAAGATGCCGATTACCCGCAACGGGACGGAAAGACCCCGTGAACCTTTACTGCAACTTAACACTGAATTTGGGTAATTAATGTGTAGGATAGGCCGGAGACTGCGAAGCAGGCACGCTAGTGTTTGTGGAGTCACCCTTGAAATACGGCCCTTTGATTATTTGAGTTCTAACTCCCTCATGGGGAGGACACTGTTTGGTGGGTAGTTTGACTGGGGTGGTCGCCTCCAAAAGTGTAACGGAGGCTTCCAAAGGTGCGCTCAGCATGATTGGTAACCATGCGTAGAGTATAATGGTATAAGCGCGCTTGACTGAGAGACCGACAAGTCGATCAGGTAGGAAACTAGGGCATAGTGATCCGGTGGTTCCGTATGGAAGGGCCATCGCTCAAAGGATAAAAGGTACTCCGGGGATAACAGGCTGATCATTCCCAAGAGCTCATATCGACGGAATGGTTTGGCACCTCGATGTCGGCTCGTCACATCCTGGGGCTGGAGAAGGTCCCAAGGGTTGGGCTGTTCGCCCATTAAAGTGGCACGCGAGCTGGGTTCAGAACGTCGTGAGACAGTTCGGTCCCTATCTGTTGTGGGCGCAGGAAATTTGCGAAGGTCTGACACTAGTACGAGAGGACCGTGTTGGACGAACCTCTGGTCGATGGGTTGTTCCGCCAGGAGCACTGCCCAGTAGCTACGTTCGGTTAGGATAAGTGCTGAAAGCATCTAAGCACGAAGCCATCTTCAAGATTAGATTTCCATTGAGGGTCGTAGAAGATTACTACGTTGATAGGTCATAGGTGTATAACAGAAATGTAGAGCCGAGTGATACTAATTGCCCGATAGCTTTTTTTGTGCCGTATGGTATTACCTTGCTAAGTTACGATTTCTCTCTTCTTTTAATTATCTATCCTATACGGTTTATAATTGTCAACTGTCAATTGTTAACTGTCACCTAATTTAGGTGGTTATAGCGACAGGGTTCCACCTCTTCCCATTCCGAACAGAGAAGTTAAGCCTGTCCACGTCGATGGTACTGCCGAAAGGTGGGAGAGTAGATAGCCGCCGTTTTTGAAGCCCCGATTACTGAAAAGTAGCCGGGGCTTTTTTTTTGTTTGTTTCACGGAATGCCAGAGTTCCAACTCCGGTAACAGGAGAATGAGAATGTAGTAGCTTCCTAATATGTGCCAAAATCCCCGCCAAAACATATTGCTTTGGCGGGGATTTATTGTAGTGCGCCGAGCATGATTAATAACTTGGTGGTGCAAGTCCACTATGGGGGTATGTAGCGGCCAACCATTAGCTCAAGGCAAGGGTGTTCATTGTGGAGTGGAATCTGAAGGAAGCCAGCGGCAAAGTTCCGGTCTGAGGAACACGAACATTATATAAGGCTCAAGGCGTAGGATGAGTTTGCTACACAGAACGAAGTCCCAAAGCTACACGGATACGGCAGAGTAAATGATGCAGATATATGGAACGAAGGTTATTAATCTTACCACGGGAGGTCTCACGGACGTGTGGATATTTTTTTATAAACACGGACAACAGTTGTCGTGAGAAGTCAGCAGAAGTCATAGTAGACACGGATACAAACCTGAAAGAGAAAAAAAACAAAAAAACAGGAAGTCTTACGAAGTGTTGAAGGGCAGAACCGTGCAGTGTGATAGTACATGAATGTTACCTGAAGAATAATTAACTAGATGCTCTTAAAGAGGCTCCTTGCAAGAAAGGTAGGACGGAATCCGAGAAATAAACAAGAGTGGTTCAATTGGATGGATAGCTGAAAAGAACATCTCACAGCAGTAATGTGTCAAAGTACGGAACCGCCGTATACCGAACGGTACGTACGGTGGTGTGAGAGGAGAGTGAGCAAATTAATTGCTCACTTCCTACTCGATTTCTATTTGTTTATACTACTCTTTAACCGGAAAAATACCCTGGTTTTTACGAATACTGTATTTCGTCATATTTTGGTTCGATTCAAATCCAATGCCTTTAATGATATGTGTGGCATCCGTAATTTTTATCGCACTGTCCGAATAAAACCTTTCTTCCCGTTGGTTCCAGAATAGCTGGTTGGTTTCAAAAAGCTGGCCTTGAATGTTAGTCATCTTTACATTTTTTCGCAATTCCCAAAGTTGCTCATTTTCATTGAATTTTGCATATTCACTATGAATGTTGGCATCTACTTTCAGATTTAGATCGAATCGTTCAAAGTGGATTCCCTGAGGAAACTCCCAATAAGGCTGATTGGCCCGGTCATATACGTTCCAAGTGGGTGCTGAGATGCGGTAACGGGTAATTCCGGAATCGGAAATAACTGTTGTAATATCAGTTGCATGGAGTTTGGCCATTGCCGAACGATCAACAATGGCAGCGATTTTTTCCGGTTTATCATCCTTGTTGCATGATGCTACGCAGAAAAGCAGAAATAACCCACCGGCGATTGCCTTGCAGATAGATGTATATTTCTTTGAATTCAAGACTTTTGTTGTTTGTTTTTGGATTTCTTATTACAGCTTGCGTTTAAAGAACCAATGTTCGTTAAAGGCTACATTAAGGGTGAATTTAAAATAATCTTCACGCAATAAATCTGAAGAGCCCAACTTGCCGTATTCAAAGGAAGTGTTCAGCATAGTAACCGTATTGGTGACGTTATTGTAAAGCGGTAAACCAAATCCTAATGATACACCTATATTTTTTGGCGGAGTAATATTATTCACTTTGTAATACGGATCACTTAAACTCAAACCTCCACGGTAACGGATTCTTTCAGCAAATTTACGACCTCTTGGATTTGGGAGATATTCAACTCCCAATGAAATTTTGGAACGATTGCTCAGTTCATAGTTTCCTCTGAATTTAGCATTACCCCATTCCTGCATAGTATAATCCAGGCCGATTGACAAACGCTTGTCATACGTGTAATACAAACCAACTCCATACATTGTTGGAAGCTCATAAGTGCTGTCATTAAGTGTTGCCGGAGTTTCATCTGTTAATACACCGTACGTGCTTTGTGAGAAACTTCCGTTTAATTTTGCTTTTTGTTCATAAATTAACCCCAATGTCACATCGTGCTTCTTGGCAAAAGTGTTGTAAAACTGTGCACCGTAGCGGAAACGGAAATTACCGGCCCTGATTATATTGTATTGAATGGTTGAATCAGAAGTGCTCAGTAAGCGGATGCTGCGATTGTTGTTTATGGTTCCATACATATAATATGCATTTACCCCTAACGATATATGATTAAACAGGCTGGCCGATAAGCCACCATAGACCTGACTAATCCCTCCGTTGCCATTAAAGGTTGTTCTGTAGGGAATTGAATTGAAATCATCAAGATTCAATCCGGTTTTAGCAGTGTCAATCTTGTCATAATTATATCCCACGAATGAATAGGGCAATAATCCGGCACTAAATCCGATGTGTTTCGCCAATGGGAATTGCATGGTAATATATTCCAGATTTCCATTAAAAGTATTTGTGCCTCCTGAATTGGTCGAAAATCTCGACATAAGTGCCGAAGTTCCAAGGTCAAACATAAATGTCATGCTATCAACACTGCTGTACGAAGCCGGGTTCACTGTATTGATATTGTAGTTAGAGCGTGCTCCCAAAGCAACTCCACCCATAGCCCGTTGTTCACCTGAATTTGTTTCACTGATATCTCCGTATCCAAAACGGGTGTAAGGTGAATTTGTATTATTCTGTCCGATAGCAAATTGTACGAGAAGGAATGAACCGAGAGCGAGAAGAAATGCTTTATTTTTGTACATTGTATTGAAGGATACGGTTGAGACCGATTAACACTAGGTTTCTTTCTGCAAAGATGGCATTTTTTAGCTTTGTATCAAAGTAAAAAGTGCTACCACCTGTTAAAAAAGCTAAAAGTTGTGGATATTTAATTTTTAGATGATTAATATAACCATCTATTTCATAAACAATGCCATGCAAAGCCCCTGAAATTATAGCCGACTTCGTATCTGTGCCTAAATCAGGACTTTCGATCTGTGCTTCGACTAATGGTAATTTCTGAGTAAATTCATGAAGGGCACGCAGCCTTAAATTTAAACCAGGTGCAATATTTCCACCCCAATACACTTTATTGGCATCTATAAAATCGTAGGTAATAGCAGTTCCTGCATCTACAACCAATATGTCGCTTCCCGGCTTCAGAAAAGAAGCACCTACTACAGCGGCCAACCGATCTTTTCCTAAAGTTTCGGGTGTTTTGTAGCGATTTTCGATGGGTATGGGCGTGCAATGCGTCAGCACTATTAAACCAGGACATTTACCCCGTAATTCGGCGAGTAGTTTGTCGTTTTCAAGAATCACGCTTGACAAAATGCATGCATTTATCGGAAATTTATTGAACAGTTCTGAAATTTCATCAGAACTGAATTTTTCTACTACCACGGATTCAATCAATTTTTCCTGATTGAAAATACCTATTTTAGTACTCGAATTTCCCTGGTCAATGCACAGATTCATAAAAAATGATTTTTACGATGGATACTCGCAACCAATCTGTTCGGATGCAATTAAAGAATCATTTTCTCAATCGGAATTACCAAAATACCTTCTGCGCCTAATGCTTTCAATTTTCCGATAACATCCCAAAATCTTTTTTCTTCAATAACAACGTGCAACGAGTTCCAGCCTTCTTTTGCCAATGGCATAATGGTTGGACTTTTCATTCCGGGAAGAACCTCAATAATTTTATCAATATTCTCAGTTGGAACATTCATTAAAACATATTTTTTGCCTTCAGCCATCTGAACCGACTCAATTCTGAAAAGAAGTTCATCTAATACGGCTTGCTTTTCTTCTGTCAGGTTCGGATTAGCAATAAGTAAAGCTTCTGATTTCATTAGTACTTCCACTTCTTTCAAGTGATTCGTAACTAATGTACTACCGGAACTTACTATATCAAAAATAGCATCGGCAAGTCCAATATTAGGCGCAATTTCTACGGAGCCTGTTATTACGTGAATGTCAGCTTTTACATTCTTCTCTTTCAAAAAGTCACCTAATATCTCAGGGTATGATGTTGCAATAACTTTTCCGTTGAACCACGATATATCTTTATAATCAATTTCTTTTGGAATTGCCAATGATAAACGACATTTGCTGAATCCTAATCGTTTGGAGATTACTGCATTTTTCTTTTTCTCGGCATATTCATTTTCACCAACTATACCAATATCAGCCACACCATCGGCTACAGACTGTGGAATATCATCATCACGTAGAAATAAAACTTCTAAAGGAAAATTACGGGCAGGCAAAAGTAACAAACGTTTACCAGATTCCAGCTTTATGCCGGATTCGGTAAGCAACAACATAGTTTCTTCGTATAACCTTCCTTTGGCTTGTACAGCAATTCGTAACATAGTTTTTTTGTTTTTATTAATTGGTCCACAAAGGTACAAAAAATGCACGAAATAGGGGTTTTTTCAAAAAAAAAAGTCCGTTATCGAAATAACGGACTTAAATGCTTGCAAGAATTTCTTTTTGCGATAGCTTTTTTTTTGATTACTTAACTGAATCAACAGCAGTAGTGTCAACAACAGTAGTGTCAACAATTGCAGAGTCAACAGCAACAACTGTAGAATCAACTGCAGGAGTTGTTTCAGCTGCTTTAGGAGCGCAAGATGCGAAAGCCATAGCTACCACAAAAAATAAAAATACTTTTTTCATTTCTTCTAAACTTTTAAAATTTAACATGTTTGTTTTGCAATTCAAAATCGATGCAAAGGTACATCATTTTTTTATTTGGCATTAATAAATATCGTTTTTTTTTAAAATATTTTTTGGTTTGGTGCTTTTTTACGAATAAATGAGCTAAAAAGAGTATTAAAAGAGCAAATTTTCTTTATTCCTGAACTTTTTCAAAATAAAAAAGTCCGTTAGAAAGAATTCTAGCGGACTTTTTGCTTCGTAAGATTTACGTGAGCTTCGATTACTTTACTGAATCAACAGCAGCAGTATCAACAGCAGCAGTATCAACAGCTACAGTATCAACAGCAACAACAGTAGAATCAACTGCAGGAGCAGTTTCAGCTGCTTTAGGAGCGCAAGATGCGAAAGCCAAAGCTACAACGCAAAACAAAAGTACTTTTTTCATTTCTTTTAACCTTTAAAAATTTAACATGTTAATTTTGCTATTCAAAATCGCTGCAAAGATACATCATTTTTTTATTATGTATTGATAAATGCCGTCTTTTTTTGATTTATTTTTCAAGTTGAATTTATTAATATATATGTTGTTTGTTGTCAGTATGTTACTTGTTTTACTTGTTTGTGGAATATAAATAACGTTTTATGCTTTTTTTAGGTGTTTTCTCAAATTCATGAGGATAAAGTTGAATTTTAGATATACCTTCATAGGATGCAACTATCGAATTGAGTAATTTTCGGTTTTCTTCCATTAATTCTTCTAATTGATTTTGGTCAACACCCTCAGCATCTACTGCTTCATAATCGGGACAAACAAGGGCAATTAATTTTCCATTGCTATCAATAACAAGACTTTCCATAACGTAGGGCATATTATTCAGCTTGGCCTCAATCTCTTCGGGGTAAATATTTTGTCCGCTGGCACTCAGTATCATGGTTTTATTCCGTCCACGGATAAATACATTTCCTTCTACATCAATGGTCCCGAGATCGCCGGTATGCAACCAACCTTCTTTGTCAATAATCAGAGCTGTTGCTTCCGGGTTTTTAAAGTAACCCGACATAAGGTTCTCGCCACGAACACAAATTTCACCAACACCGGTTTCTGCATCTTTATGTAATAGCTTGGCTTCCATTATATCAAGCAACTTTCCGGCTGATTTAGGAACAAAATCTCTAAAATCTGCATAACTGATAAGCGGAGCACATTCAGTCATTCCATAACCAACTGTGTATGGAAATTTGATTTTGGCAAAAAACTCTTCCACTTCGGCATTCAACGGAGCTCCACCAACAACAATCTGCGAAAATTCACCTCCAAAAGCATCAATCAACTTTTTGCGAATCTGCGACAAAACTGTTTGGTCCAGAAACGGAATACTCAGTACCCAGCGCATGGAAGGTCGGGCCAATAATGGTTGAATCTGCTTTTTATATATTTTTTCTACAATGAGCGGAACCAGAAATACAACATTGGGTTTAATTTCAGCAAAAGCCGTCAACAAAATTTTAGGTGAAGGTATTTTACCAATAAAATGAATATGACACCCGGCACAGGTTGACGTAAGGAACTCAAATGCACACCCATAAGCATGAGCAAGAGGCAGAAATGATATTATTTTGTATTGTTGCGCCACTAGTCCTGTCCGAAGCCCGAAAGTGATATTGCCAGCCAACGCATTTCCGCTTGTCAGAACTCCTTTACTGAAACCGGTTGTACCTGATGTATAATTTATAGATACAATTTCAGTATTGGGCTTATCGATATACCGGACATGGTCTCGGAAAAAACCATGTGGATATTTGGCATGAAATAAACTATTTATATAATCGGGTTGCAGGTATTTTTTTACCAGTTGCTCGTGAATTTCAGCTTCATGCAATTCGGGCTTAGGTTCTTTATTCAGCAAGGTAATGCAATTAAATCCTGTAAGCGAAAATACCGCTTTGACAGTTGTAAGATTTTCCTCCTCCAGATTTTCCCATATATTATCGCCCACAAAAAGTAACGTCGACTCAGAGTGGTTAGTGATGTGATGAACATCATTGGGGTTGAAATCCTGTAAAATGGGAACTATAACCGCACCATAAGTAACTGTGGCTAAATAGGTAATTGCCCAATTGGCATTATTTCGGCCTATCAAAGCCACCTTGTCATTCGGCTTCAGTTTGCATTGTTCGAATAAAATATGAATCCTGGCTACACGTTTGGCGACATCTGCATAGGTCATTGTAAGATCTTCGCCATAATTACTGTATGCCGGCAGTTCCCAGTTGTTTCGAAATGAATCTTCAAAAAGACGGATAAAGTTTTCCTGAATCATTTTGTGTGTTTTTAAATTTACGACGTCGCAAAAATAATGAATAATTACACATATTGTACAGAACTGAGCAGGATATTAGGACTGATTAAATAATAACAACGCATCATTCACATACAAATACCTGCCAAAACAGTTTAAATAAACCCAACCAGAAATCATTTTAGTGATATCCAGATTCCATAACTCTAAAAATAATCGTATCTTTGTGGCTTCAAAAAAAATACAACTAAAATCGTTATGAATATATCGTATAATTGGCTGAAACAATACATTAATATTGATGTAACACCCGATGAATTATCAAAAGCATTAACTTCTATCGGTCTGGAAGTTGGTGGTGTAGAAGAAGTTCAAACTGTAAAAGGAGGCCTTGAAGGTCTGGTTATTGGCGAAGTTTTGACTTGTTCCGAACATGAAAACTCAGACCATTTGCATGTGACAACGGTGAATGTAGGCGGTGCAGAACCTTTACAAATTGTATGTGGTGCACCTAATGTGGCAGCCGGACAAAAAGTAGTGGTTGCAACTGTTGGTACTAAACTCTATTCTGGCGATGAGACTTTCTCCATCAAACGTTCAAAAATACGTGGAGTGGAATCATTCGGAATGATTTGCGCTGAAGATGAAATCGGTATTGGAACAAGCCACGACGGTATTATTGTGCTACCTGTCGAAGCGGTAGTTGGTACATTAGCCAAAGATTATTACGGTATCAAAAGCGATTATTTGCTGGAAGTAGATATTACGCCTAACCGCGTGGATGCAGCTTCGCACTTTGGTGTGGCCCGCGATTTAGCTGCATTTTTTGCTTTGAAAGACAAATCGGTAAAACTGAACAAACCTTCGGTAGATGCGTTTGCCGTTCAAAATACAAATCTGACCATTCCCGTAACAGTTGAAAATACGGATGCTTGTCCACGCTATTCAGCCGTGACAATTTCGGGCGTAAAAGTAACCGAATCGCCTGAATGGTTAAAGAATTACCTGCTTATTATCGGACTTCGTCCAATCAATAATATTGTGGATGTTACCAATTTCGTTTTGCACGAACTTGGACAACCGCTTCACGCATTCGATGCCGACAAAATCAAAGGCGGCGAAGTTCGCGTTAAAACATTAGCTGAAGGAACTCCGTTTACTACTTTGGAAGGAACTGAACGCAAGTTGAACGCAGCCGACCTGATGATTTGCAATGCCGAAACCCCGATGTGTATTGGTGGAGTATTTGGTGGTTTGGATTCAGGCGTAACAGAAACAACTCAAAATGTATTTCTGGAAAGTGCCTATTTCAATCCGGTTTCAATCCGTAAAACGGCTCGCCGCCATGGATTGAATACTGATGCTTCGTTCCGTTACGAACGTGGTTGCGATCCAACCAACACTATTTATGTATTGAAACGTTGCGCACTGTTAATTCAGGAAGTGGCCGGTGGACAAATTTCCAGCGAAATAGTCGATGTTTATCCGCAGGAAGTTAAACCTTTCGAAGTCTCTGTTTCATTGCGCAAAATCAATACGCTTATTGGCAAAGCAATCGGAAAAGAAAATATCGAAACCATTCTCGCTGCACTCGAAATGAAAATTGTGAGCAAAAACGAGGAAGGTTACGTGCTTCACGTTCCGGCTTACCGTGTGGATGTGCAACGCGATGTGGATGTGATTGAAGATATCCTTCGTATTTACGGCTACAATAATGTAGAAATTGGCGAAACGCTAAAATCAACCCTCAGTTACAGTTCAAAACCTGACAGCTACAAGCTTCAAAACTTAATTTCAGAACAACTTACGGCACAAGGTTTCAACGAGATTTTGAATAATTCGTTGACTAAAGGCGGATATTACACCGATTTGACTTCGTATCCAGCTGCTCATAGCGTAAAAATAATCAATTCGCTCAGCTCGGATTTGAATGTTATGCGCCAGACTTTGCTTTTCGGAGGGTTGGAAAATATCAACCGCAATGTGAATCGTAAAAATGCAGACCTTAAATTCTACGAATTCGGTAACTGCTACTATTATAACGCCGACAACAAAAAAGAAGGCGAAACACTGGCTGCTTATTCCGAAGATTTCCACCTTGGATTATGGCTTACGGGAAATAAACGAGGCCAATCATGGACTACAGCCGATGAAAAGTCAAGCATCTACGAACTAAAAGCATATATCGAAAATATCTTCCGTCGTCTTGGCTTTAACCTGCGCAAACTGGTTACCGGCGAATATGCCGATGATTTATTGAGCGAAGCGTTGACTGTTTACAGTGCTGCCGGCCGAAAACTGGCTGTTTACGGTATTGCTCATCCTAAAATCCGCAAAGTAGCTGATATCGACCAGGAAGTTTATTTTGCCGATTTGAACTGGAATTCAATTCTTGCCGAACTTGGCGACCACAAAGTGCAATATGCAGAATTATCAAAATTCCCTGAAGTGAAACGTGATTTGGCTTTATTGCTGGATAAAAATGTCACTTTTGCTGAAATTGAAAAAATTGCTTTCGAAACAGAACGCAAGTTGCTGAAAAAGGTAAACCTGTTCGACGTGTACGAAGGTAAAAACCTGGAAGCCGGCAAAAAATCATACGCAGTTAGCTTCCTGTTGCAAGACGACAGCAAAACACTTACCGACTCGCAAATTGACGGTATCATGAAAAAATTGCAGGGAAATTACGAAACTAAACTGGGTGCAAAACTCAGATAGAAAAAAAGAAGCAAGAGGTAAGGAGTAAGAGGTGAGTAAAATACACTGCGTATGTACAACAATTTGAATTATAATGACAAATACAGACTACGAACAAAACGGTTTGCGGTTGACATAATTCAGTTTTATGCTAAACATTGTAAACAAACTGAAGAATTAAGAGTCATTGGCAAACAACTGCTACGTTGAGGAACCTCTGTTGCTGCAAACTTTCGGGCAGTAACCCGAGCTCGATCTGATGCTGAACGATTTTCTAAAATGTGTATCGTTGTAGAAGAAATTGACGAAACCCAATTTTGGTTTGAACTCATTGAGGAAGCTGAATTATTGCCCTTAAACACCTTTCATCTATTAAAAAATGAGATCGATGAATTGGTAAAGATCTTTACCACAAGTAAAGCAAATATGAAAAAATAAAATAATTGATTAGAGCAGGCCTAAGTGATAACAAGTTGTGCAAATTTCTTACCCCTTGCCTCTTACCTCTTAATATATGGACAAAAACTTATCATTCGAAGGAAAAATATTGCATACGCCCTATGCCAAACCGGATGCATACAATGCATTGAGTATGCCAGTTTATAATTCTGCTGCATATGAATTTGAAACAGCAGAAGATATGGAAGCTGCATTTACAGGACGTTCTGCAAATCACACTTATTCGCGTATTACCAATCCGACGGTACAATATTTTGAAGACCGCGTGAGGACAATTACCGGTGCTTTTAGTGCTACTGCCTTGAATTCAGGAATGGCGGCAATAACCAATACCATTATTACTGTGGCTCAAACTGGTAGCAATATAGTTACATCGCGCCATTTGTTTGGGAATACGTATTCATTCTTCGCCTCTACCCTGGCGGCTTTTGGTGTGGAGATCCGTTTTTGCGACCTGACCAATGCAGATGAAGTAGATTCGCACATTGATGCAAATACCTGCGCACTCTTTTTGGAAATAATCACCAATCCTCAATTGGAAGTGGCAGATTTGAAAGCCATTTCAAAAATTGCAAAACAAAAGGGTGTACCTGTCATTGCTGATACTACGATTGTTCCGTTTTGCGCATTTAAAGCAAAAGATTTCGGGGTGAACATAGAAATTGTATCAAGCACTAAATATATTTCAGGAGGTGCAACTGGCCTGGGCGGATTGATTATCGATTATGGCAACTTCGACTGGCTTTCGTCACCCAAGCTGCACGTGATGGCAAAAGAATTCGGTCCGGCGGCATTTACAGCTAAGCTTCGGAAAGAAATTCACCGGAATATGGGCGCGTACATGACTCCCCAGGCAGCCTACATGCAAACATTGGGTATGGAAACATTGTCTATACGTTACGAACGTGCGACAGATACTTGCCTTAAACTGGTTGAAAAACTGGAGTTGCTTCCCGAAGTAGAATCGGTAAATTACACTGGCTTACCATCTAATAAATATTACGAGCTAAGCCGTTCACAGTTTGGTGAAAAGCCAGGCGCCATGTTTACATTCAATCTGGCATCTCGTGAAGCAAGTTTCAGCTTTTTAAACAAGTTGAAACTGGTAAAACGCGCCACTAACTTGTTTGATAACAAAACGCTGGCAATACATCCGGCAAGCACTATTTACGGAATATTTACAGCTGAAGTACGGAAAGAAATGAACGTATCAGATAAAACGATTCGTATTTCCGTAGGACTCGAAGACGTGGAAGATTTATTTAAAGATTTTGTACAAGCACTGTCATAGAGCTAATAATTGAAAATAAAATAAAACCCGCGAATCAAACTGATTGATTCGCGGGTTTTATTTTATGTCTAATTTGAATTACGCTTTTAGTATCTCAATGCATTTCGTCAAACTCTCCTCCCAATGTGGAATTGCAATTCCGTAAGTAGCTTTGATTTTAGCTTTGTTCAGCACGCTGTAGTGCGGACGTGGCGTGCGGGCTGGATAATCTTTCGTTTCAATAGGCCGGACGTCGCATGTAATGCCAGCAATACGGTGGATAGTTTTTGTAAAGTCGTACCAGGAACAAACGCCTTCGTCGGAAAAATGATAGATGCCCGGGGTGAATGTTTCGTGGCTCAACAGGTTCAGAATAGCATCAGCTAAATCGGCAGCATACGTTGGAGTACCAACCTGATCGAAAATCACATTAAGAGAATCTCGTTCTGCTCCAAGTTTCAACATCGTTTTTACAAAGTTATTGCCAAAGGACGAATACAGCCAGGCTGTGCGTAAAATTACCGATTGCGGACAAACTTCCATCAACGCTTGTTCTCCTGCCAATTTAGATTTGCCATAAACAGTAGCAGGACAAACTTCCTGATCTTCTGTATAGGGGATATAATTCGTCCCGTCGAACACATAATCGGTAGAAACATGAACCACTTTCATGTTGTTTGCTGCCGCTACTTCGCCAATATTACGAACAGCATCAGTATTTATTTTGTAGCAAAGATCCACATCGTCCTCGGCTTTATCTACAGCCGTATAAGCCGCACAATTCACAATAACATCAACTGCATTGGTTTTTACAAAAGCATCCAGTGCGTTTTTATCGCAAATATCCAGATCTTCTATATCTGTGTAAATAAATTTGAAAGCAGGAAAACGAGATGCAGCCTGTTGCATTTCGTTGCCTAGTTGCCCATGGCTGCCGGTTATTAATATGTTTTGCATGATATATCTTGTATTTTTACTATGACCCCCAAACCCCCAAGTGGGGGCTTAAAGACATAGTCTTTGAAATTAAGTATATAAACGGTTTTAATTCAACGCTTCACTACCAAAGCCCCCTCTAGGGGGTTGGGGGTCTTAGAAATTCTTTTCGGCAGCCTTGAAAAGCGGATGTTTCAGGTCTTTATCAGAAACAATGGCTTTATCGGCAGGAATTTTCCAATCAATGCCCAGAGCCGGATCGTTGTACATCAAGCCGCGTTCAAGTGTTGGGCTGTAGAAATTATCACATTTATACGAGAAAACAGCTGTTTCGCTTATTACCGAAAAACCATGTGCAAAACCCTGCGGAATCAAAAACTGCAAGTGATTCTCTTCGGTAAGTTCAACACCATACCATTGACCGAAAGTTGGCGAGCCGGCACGCAAATCAACAGCAACATCCCACACTGCACCCTGAACCACTGAAACAAGTTTGGATTGGCTTTGCGGATTTAATTGATAATGCAACCCGCGAATCACGCCATACGACGATTTGGATTGATTGTCCTGGCAAAATTTCAGGTCAATTCCTGCTTCACGGTATGTTTTTTCGTTGTATGTTTCGCAGAAAAAGCCCCGTGCATCAGAAAATACACGAGGTTTTATAATAATAAGATCTTTTATGGGGGTTTCTATAATTTCCATTATATATTATTACCCCTAGCCCCTAAAAGGGAACTAGGTTAGTTTTGATTTAATATTCAATAATTGCAAAAGACTACTTTTTGTTCCCCTTTAGGGATTAGGGGTCATTTTTCGTTGGCAATTTTAATCAGATATTCGCCGTAATGATTCTTTTTGAGCGGTTCAGCCAATTTTAGCAACTCCTCACGTGAAATATAACCATTCCGGAAAGCAATCTCTTCTAAACAGGCAATTTTCAAGCCCTGGCGATTTTCAATGGTAGCAATGAAATTCGAAGCTTCAAGCAAGCTGTCATGCGTTCCCGTATCCAACCAGGCCATGCCACGTCCCATCATTTTCAGACTAAGGCGTCCTTCTTCCAGGTACAAGCGGTTGAGGTCGGTAATTTCAAGCTCACCACGTTTCGATGGTTTCAACCCTTTCGATTTTTTTACCACATCGTTGCCGTAAAAATACAATCCTGTTACGGCATAGTTTGATTTTGGTTGCAAAGGCTTTTCTTCCAGGCTCAACACCTTTCCGTCTGCATCAAATTCTGCAACTCCGTAACGTTCAGGATCATTTACATAATATCCAAACACGGTAGCGCCATCTTTCAATTGAGCTGCATCTCGCAAGGTGCGCGAAAAATCAAAACCGTAGAAAATATTATCACCCAATACCATACACACATTGTCGTCGCCAATAAATTCTTCGCCGATAATAAATGCCTGTGCCAATCCATCCGGTGAAGGCTGAATAGCATATTCCAGTTTGATACCCAAATCATCGCCGTTCCCAAGCAGATTTTCGTATAAATGAATGTCCTGAGGTGTAGAAATAATCAGAATTTCTTTAATCCCGGCAAGCATTAAAACGGACAATGGATAATAAATCATTGGTTTGTCGTAAACCGGAATAATTTGTTTGGAAATGCTTTTGGTGACCGGATACAAACGTGTTCCGGAGCCTCCGGCTAAGACAATGCCTTTCATACAATTAGATATTTTAAGTTTTACGTATTCAAATTGAAATTTTCACAGCCCAAAAATAACCATAATTTAGCAAATAATCGTACAATCAATTTACTTTTATTCGTCTAAGTCCAGTTCTCCTGATTTATAAAGTTGGTAGTTTCTGGATAAAAGTACCATAAACTTGCTTATCTCGGTTTGAATCTGTTGGGTTTGTGGAGTTATTTCCGCCTTTTTCATTCTCAACATCATGATGCCGTATTGAAAATTAAAGCATAGCTCAATATCACTCAATCCGGCTTCACCTTTTTGTCGCAACTGATTTATAAATGGCAAGACGTAAAGGAATTTTGCGTTATACGACGGAACCTGACCAGATTTCATTACCAGCCCGTGAAAGTCATTAAGTTCTATAATAATATTTTTATTTAATTGCAAATGACCTGATTCCTGTACGCCTTCTAGTCTCATCATTTCAATCAGGCTTTCGTACCAATCGTAAAGTGATTTTCGTTCGCCCTCATCCTTTACGGGAAATGGAGCAACAATACGCTCGTTTATCGCGTCAATATCCAATTTGAAAGCGCGAATCAAATCCTCAATCTGCCACATATAAAGCAGATATTCGCAGATATTTTCTTTTTTAAGTTTGTGGGCTATAAACATGATTTTTCGGATTTACAATTTAGTCATTTACTATTGAAGTATCTCGATTCTAATTCGATAAAGAAAATATCACTTCAAGAAGGAGCAATTCAATGGGTCTCAAAATCCCAATCACCCTCTTCATCCATAAATGTAGGTTCGATGAAATCATCCAGTTCGCGGCGCTCTTTTTTTGTGGGTCGCCCTGTTCCCCGGTCGCGACCGGTTTGTCCAACCAGTTTGCCTAGCTCAATCAGTTCCAATTGATCGGGTGTTGTTACATTCTCCATGAAACCCGAAACCAGCTTGGCATTCATTCGGTTCTCAGAAAGTGCCAGTACTTTGAACGAGAATAGAATTGGATTTCGTTTAATGCAAATCACATCGCCAATCTTTATGTTTCGGGATGGTTTAACCTGTATGTTCTGAATTACGACTTTACCCTTTTTGCAAGCCTCGGCAGCTAATGTGCGGGTTTTGAACAGACGTACAGCCCACAACCATTTATCAATACGAACTTCGGTTTTCATAAATTTGATGTGATAATATGATAATGTAGTAACAAACGAATTAGCACGGTAACTAATTAACCACCATTTAATAATTAATTACTTGCCATTAAACTGCGTCATGGTAAGTTGCATGCCAGCCAGGCAGAAGCTTTGGATAATTTCCGCACAACGTTCGGCACGTTCTGGTATAGCTGCAGCTTGTTCAACTGTCCATTTACCCAACACGTACTCTACCTGACGCCCTTTGGAGAAATCGCTCCCGATTCCAAATCGCAAACGTGGATAATTATTATTTCCCAGAATCTCCTGGATATTTCTCAATCCATTATGCCCTGCATCCGAGCCTTGTGGTTTCAGGCGCAGCGTTCCGAAAGGCAACGCAATGTCATCAACCACAACCAATACGTTTTCGATCGCAATTTTTTCTTTTTGCATCCAGTAGCGCAATGCATTTCCGCTTAGGTTCATAAACGTGGATGGCTTGAGTAAAATCAGGGTACGACCCTTGATCTTCACTTCGCAAGTGGAGCCGTAACGGTTTTCGGTAAAAAAAACATTGGACGCCCTAGCAAAGGCGTCCAATATTGTAAAACCTATGTTGTGGCGGGTGTCCTGGTATTCGCTACCAATATTGCCCAATCCGACAATTAAGTATTTCATGCGTTCATTTCTATTTTTAATTTATTGTCGCATGGAACTCGCAATGAAAATGGTCTATTGATTTAAACCTATTTAAATGCTCGTTTCATCCGTTCAAAAATTATTTTCCGGCAGCAGCGGCAGCACCACGAGCAGCTCTTGTCAACTTAACTTGTGCAACAACGGCATTTTTAGCGTTCAGGATTTCCAAATTTGGAACTGAAACTTTAGCAACCTGGATAGTTTTTCCCAATCCTAATTCTGTTACATCGATAACGATGTTTTCAGGGATTTGAGTATATAAACCTTTTACTTTCAGATTACGCATTTCCAATGCCAATTTACCTCCGGCTTTAACACCTTCTGCCAAGCCTTCAAGTTTAACAGGAAGATTTACAATTACTGGTTTGTCTTCGCTGATTGCAAGGAAATCCAAGTGTAAAACTTTATCAGTTACAGGGTGGAATTGTAACGCTTTCATAATAGCTTTAGTTACTTTTCCGTCAATATCAAGGTTAACTACGAATACTTCCGGAGTATAAACCAATTTGCGGATTTCGCTTACTGTGGTAGTAAAGTGTACATTTTCAGCAGTTCCGTACAATACGCAAGGTACGTTTTCAGCTACTCTTTCTGCTTTGGTGGCTTTTTTGCCAAGGCCAGTTCTCACTGTTCCTTTTAAATCAAATGATTTCATTTTGTTGTTTTTATTGTGTTACTCAAAATTTAAGCGGTTATTTTTAAGTGATTTGTCGCTTAATTTCCCATCACACTTTCTTTTTCAAAAAAGTGGGACAAAGGTAGCTATATTTTTGGGAATGTGCAATAGAGTTTATATAAGTTAGTTTGTTATTGATATTTTAGTTTAAAATTAGACAAGGCACAAGCGAGTACCATAACTAAATCACGGAAATCATCAATAAATGATCTGATTTTCT
>Ga0208789_1000280_pt1 | contig 59721 bp, 47 predicted proteins | sample Methanotroph_Enr_FD_187368 | JGI IMG/M metagenome (GOLD analysis project Ga0208789, IMG submission 187368) | Enriched soil microbial communities from Old Woman Creek wetland in Ohio, USA - Methanotroph_Enrichment_5 (SPAdes) (version 2) | ecosystem: Environmental > Terrestrial > Soil > Wetlands... | reverse complement strand
GATGCTTCCTGAACATTCGCCTTGTCCTCATATCCCTGATGCGCGTCTTAAGGAAATCAATAAAGTATACGGTTGCGAGAGGTAAAATCAGGATTGCGATAACAGAAAGTAAAGCTAGTTCTCCATCACTGGCATTACCTGTTGCAGCATTGCAAGTGCAATACACAAGAATGCCGGTTAACAATAAGAACTGTTTCATTATTTTACTTTTAGTAACAATGAATAAATATATCTTATGCGGAACTATACAAAGTTAAGGCATATAGCAGGCTAATGAACCTAAATATCGAAATATATTCTTCAATTATTTTAGCAGTATTAATCGTAAATATTGAACCTGGTACTAAAATTCAATATGCAACATTGCCGAGCTTATGTTGTCAGTAAAAAATACTCTTTTCGACTTATTGCTCTCAAAAATAAAGTTCTGTAAACTCTGGCTTTTGTATTTTGCAAAATCCCCCACAATGACAAGTCTGACCTTGTAATTCGAAAATTTCTGTAAAACCTCTCCGGCAAGGCCTGTTTTTAGATCGAAAAAATCAGGATGCAGATTACGCTCATGAATGATAATACGGTCGCAGTAGGTTGACATTAATTCACCGAAAATATCCAGTACATCCTGAGGCTGGCTGATGACAAAACTCTCATCAGTAAGTTCGGCTATGGAAATATTGTTTTTTGTCAGAATGTACTTTAATTGCATATGGTGGATTTAGCTACAAATGTTAATCAGGTTTCAGTTATCATAATCATCAAAATACATTCCGGCAGGAGCCAGTTGCAAAATGGAATCCTCCGATCTATTCCACCCCTACAAAAATAACTTATATCTCTATTCCTTATGCTTTCGGGGCTCTGATAAAATCAAAAAGCCCCGGATTTCTCCGAGGCCTCCACCCTTCAAACAAAAAAAAGCACTTATGAGTTGAGTGTCGAAATCCTGATGAATTTTTCGGAACTGGTCATCGACAAACCACAGCGTTTTGAGGCTGTAGTTTCGTATGTGTTTCCGCAGGTCGGACAAACGTAGTAAACAGAGGTTAATGACTTTACATTATTGCTTTCGAGTGCTGCAAGTGCTTTTTCGTAGAAGGGCTTGTGTTTTTGCTCTGTTTTATAGGCGTAATTCAAGCTGATAAGGGAAAGTTGATTCCCTGCTGTATTTGCATTGGTAATAAATTCAGGGTACATAGTACTAATTTCGTATCCCTCACCGGCAATGGCATCTTTCAGGTTTTCTGCGGTTGTATTCACAGTAAACTCAGGTTTTATTTCAGGAACTGTTTGTCCTGCATCTTCCAGTACGGCTTTGTGATTGTTGGCATGAATTTTTTCGGAAGTGGAAGCTGCCTTGAACAACAGGGCTATTTCGTGAAATCCCTCCTCTTCAGCTTTTTTGCTGTAAGCTGCATATTTCGCACTTGCAGTGGTTTCTCCTTTAAATGCAGATTGCATGTTTTCGAGATTCAGTGCGGAAATATTCTTTGCTGCTGAATCGGAAGTTTTACTGCTTGCTGAATCGGCGTTCTGAACAATTGGATCCTGCATCTCATCTGTTGCTTGTGAGTTATTACTGCACGACTGGAATATAACTACCGAAACAGTTGTTGTGAGTAGAAGAGCAAGTATTGAATTTTTCATTAAGTTTAGAATTAAGTTTGACATTCAGATTTATAATGCAAAGGTGCACCAGGGTAAATATAAATTACCTTTAGTGATTCTTAAAATCTCCTTAATAAATTCAGATGGGGAATTGTAACCTGAAAGTGCTGCCTGTATCCGGCTGCGAATCAGCACTTATTGAAATATTCTGTAATTCAGCTAATTTTTTTGCAATCGAAAGTCCCAGACCGCTGCCTTTCCGGGCGGAGTTCCTCGATGCATCTACCCGATAGAACTGGTCAAATATATTAGGTAAATGTTCGGCTGGTATGCCCGGTCCATCATCTTTTACAGAAAGTGTACCTGTAGCTTCCTCCCATTCAAGAATGACTTTTCCGTTCTGCTTTCCATACTTTATGGCATTGTTCATTAAATTATCAATAATCAATTCCAGGTAGATTTTGTCGCCAGTCACTCTTACCTGTTCAGCCATATGAATTTGTATATCAATACTATTCTCCAAAGCCTGAAATTTCCATTTCTCAATCAAAGCTGCTACAATGTCAGTGAGATTTACCGGTTCAGCTTTTGCTGCCACTACTCCTGATTCAATCCTTGCCAATTGCAATAACTGATCAATCAGCGCATTCAACCGATCAACCTGCGAAATGCTGTCGGATATCTTTTCTTCATAAACTTTCTGCTCACGCGGTTTGCGTAATAATACTTCGAGGGTTCCCCTGATTGCCGCCAGCGGGGTTCTGATTTCGTGTGAGGCATCGCTGGTGAATTGTTTCTGCTGGATCATGCTGGCTTCGATACGGTCAAGCAATGCATTGATTGTTTTTGCCAGTTCGTAAAGTTCATCTTTATGTACTGGCATCACTATCCTTGTTCCTATATTGGAAGAGTTAATTCCCGACGCTGTATTTATAAGCGTATGAACCGGTTGTATGGAACGTGCAGCGGCAATTGACGATGCTACAAACTGGGCTATAAGTACCAGCGGAAACGAAATTAACAAAACCAGTATCAGGTTACTGAGCATAGTAAATGATTCCTGCTGTGAAATAGCAATAGACAGCTGACCTATGGTTTTCCCAGATTCATTTTTTACCGCAAATTGCCCTATCCTTATTTTCTGTTTGCTTATCTCGCTGTTGTAAAAAAGATCCTTTTCGTTGCGAGGGTTAAAAGGGAAACGGTCGTTAAGCAAATTAGTGGAATGAAAAATTACTTTACCCTGCATATCCACCAACTGAAGAAAAGTTGGATTAACTTCAATTTTTTCGTGTTCAGCCTCATCCCATTCGGGCATTTTGGCAATTACAATGGAATCGTTGTGCCATAGAAGGCTGGCGAATACCTCTTCTTTTTCAAGAATGATATCATCATCAAGGCGTACATAAGCAGTCTTATTCACTACAAAGTAAATCACAACAAACACCAGAGCTGTTGTAGCTGCAACTGCCAGTGTATTAAAAAGCGCAATACGGTTCCTGAAACTTAATTTCATTCGTCTGTTTCAATTTTATACCCTACTCCTCTAACCGTTGTGATAATTGAGGGAGAACCGGCATCGTCGAGTTTTTTACGAAGAGCATTAATATATACATCTATCACGGAGTTATCATAGTCAAAATGAATATCCCACACTTTTTCGATGATACGGGTACGCCTGCTAACTTTTCCTTTGTTACGGAGCAAAAACTCAAGAAGTGCAAACTCTTTTTGTGTGAGTTCTACGGGTTTTCCCTTTTTCAGAACTGTATGTTTTTCGACATTTAACACAATATCAGCTGCTGAAAAGGTTACGACTTCATTCTCGTTTTTCCTCATAAGAACACGCATACGGGCCAGCAGCTCCTCGAATGAAAATGGCTTGCGTATATAATCGTTTGCCCCTGATTCAAGACCAAAAACTGCATCGTCCACGGTATCTTTAGCAGTCAGAAATATTATAGGAACCATCTTGTTTTCCTTGCGGATAGCCCGGCAAATTTCTATTCCATTAAGCCCGGGAAGCATCCAGTCGAGTAGGATGATATCGTATTCAGTGTTATTATCAAGCGCAAGCTGAAGTCCTTTTTTACCATTATCGGTAACGTCCACCGCAAAACCTTCTTCCTCCAGCCCATAGCGAAGGAAGTTAGCAATTGATGTTTCATCTTCAACAATTAATGTCCGCATCCTGGTATTCAGTTTTTATCTGTTCAAAGATACAGAATCTAATTAATCGTCGCCCGAAGTATTATTGAAGTCGGGAAGAGCAAGTTGCACCCCGGCTCCATGATTATACACCAGCTGGCCGCCAAGGTATCCTGTACGGGCAACGGCAGCTGTCAAAACTAAAAACAAGACAAAACCTGCCCATTTCGACCATGGACGATTGTATTTGAAATAATACAGTGCAACCCTGAAAAAGGCTGCTATAATTGAAAGCCATAATGTAATGGCAGCGGCTTGCTCATGAAGTTCCATGGGTTCTCTGAGTGGCCCTTCTTCAATTCCCTCGCCTGCGTAACTTCCACTCAAATAGGCTACTGAAGCTCCTAAGGCACCCAGCAGTAAAAGGTAAAATGCTGCAGAATTAAAGAATTCTTTTTTGGTAATAAGTGCTATTACTTCCGACAAAAACCCAGCCATAAGCAGAGCAATTGGAAAGTGAATAACCATAGCATGCAGGTGTGTTGCTGATATCATTGTTCAATTTTTCAGCAAAGGTCAGTTTGTCACCATTAAGAGTTAACCACTTTATTCTTAAAATTGGCTTAAAAAAGCAGATGAGATCAACATTTGTCATTCTGCCTGGCAGTCGAAAATTACTGACCGGGAATCCGATCCTGAATGAATAATCTGATTGCTATGTGACATATAAAGCTTGCGTTGCAGAATGGAACCAATTCCACTTAAGCAGGAAAGCAATATCCCGTTTTCGAGAGAAGTTAGCTCATGAATAATAGGTAACTTTGAAAACTTTATCTTCATCCTCCTTGAAGTGCCAAAATATCAGAACATAAAAAAAAACCGTTTCCTTTTCCGGGCAATTTGTTGGTTGTGTATAGCCGCATTTGCTCCGACAGTTGCACAAGGCCAGACCTACGACACAATTTCCAACTGGGATGGGATAGCTCCGGCATGGGTGGTGTGGGCAGGCGATTCGCAGGTTGTAACCAATCCATATCCGCAGGGAATTAACCAATCCTTACATTGCTTCAAACTGGTATCCAGTGTTGAATTGTACGATCTTATGTTCTGGGATATGCCGGACGCTGTAAATTTTGAAATTTATCCTCGCTACAATCTTAAAATATATCCACCTGCCGGAGGTGGCAATGTTGTTCTGAAATTTGAGAACAGCGACAACACCGCATCTCACGAAATCATGCTCCCAGTTGTACCCGGGCAATGGAATAATCTGGAGTTCAACTTTTCGGGGTTGTATACCGAAAACTTCACCCGGATGGTTATCTTCCCCGGCATATTAGATTCAAACCCCGGTGAGGCATGGTATATTGACGATATAACAAAGGAAATACCTGCACCTGTTGAATTACAATCCAATCTGCCCATTGTTGTTGTCAATACTTACGGAGTTTCTATCCCTGACGAACCTAAAATATCTGCCATGATGGGTATTATCGATAACGGACCGGGCAACACCAACAAAATAACGGATCCATTCAATAATTATAACGGATTTATCGGCATCGAAACCAGGGGGCAATCCACACAAATGTTCCCTAAAAAATCATATGCAGTCGAAACACGCGACAGCCTCGGTGGAAATCTTAATGCTTCGCTACTTGGAATGCCGGCTGAAAACGACTGGATTTTGTATGCTCCTTATACCGATAAATCGATGCTGCGTAATGTTGTGAGCTTTGACATAGGACATAAAATGGGCGGATACTGCACCCGCACCACTTATTGCGAACTTGTTGTAAACAACGATTACAAAGGGGTTTATGTGTTGATGGAGAAAATTAAGAAGGATAAAAACAGGGTAGATATTGCCACTCTGAATCCTGATGAAATATCAGGTGACGATCTCAGTGGTGGTTATATTATCAGCGTCGATAAAGTCCCGCCGGGTTTTCAGCTCGGAGTCGACGGATGGAAATCGGATCCTGTTCCACCCTATCCAAATGCAATGGATATAACCTTCCAGTATTATTATCCTGAACCTGTCGACATGGCGAACATCCAGAAGAACTACATTAAAGATTATATCACAAACGCCGAAAATATACTCAGCAATACCAGCTTTTCAAACCCTGAAACCGGGTATAATAACTATTTCGATGTCCCTTCGTTTGTCGATTTTATGCTTCTGAACGAAATAACAAAGGAAGTGGACAAATACAGGTACAGCACCTATTTCTACAAAGAAAAAGACAGCGACGGAGGTAAATTGTTTGCAGGACCGGCCTGGGATTTTAATCTGGGATACGGAAATGTGGATTACTGGCCTATGGGGCTTGATTACACAGGCTGGCTTTATAACGATGTAAAAACGCATGCCGCGAGTATTATGTTCTGGTGGAAGAGGTTAAATGAGGATGCTTACTTCCGCGACCTTGCCAAAACCAGATGGACTGATCTCCGCAATGATAAATTAAGCGATGCCGGTTTCAATTCAGTGATCGACTCTATTCTGGTACTTACTGAAGATGCCCGGATACGCAATTATGTGCGGTGGCCCATTTTGGGGCAGTATGTCTGGCCAAACTACAACTGGCAATACAATACATATGCGGATGAAGTGGAATATTTCGAAACTTTTCTGTTCAACCGGCTGCATTGGATGGATAGCCATATGCCTGGAAATATCCTGAATCCCCGGGCAGCTATTTCGGCTGAGACCAACATAATAAAACTCAGGTTATATAGCGATTATTTCAGCCGGCCAACCCTCGGAATTACGGATTTCAGGCTTAATAATGCCCCTGATGGAATGAGCATTCAAAAAGCAGAATACCTGAACACCTCCGAATGTCAGTTAATCATATCTTCGGATCTGAACGGAAAGCCTGATATTTCAGTAACTGTTTCCGAAAAGGCCATTAATACCTTTCAGGATCTGACCAGTAACAAGCTGGAATCAGCCGGATACAACGCTTTGGACTCCGAAGTTGCGTTCAGCATATTTTCTTCAGATAACCAGGTTTATATACGCTGTAGCCAACCGGAATTATTGCCCGAAAAGTTGAAAATTGTAAATGTAACCGGACAGATACGGGGAATTTATTCACTTGAAAAAAAGCAGGAAAACATTCTACCCTGCTCATTGGCCCCCGGCATCTACCTCGGAATTCTGGAAACGAAAAACAAGCCGGTTGTGATCCGTTTTACATCGATAAACTAAACTACGCCACTTCTTAATAATTCTGCATCCGCTGACAGCAACCGGATGCTGTAATGTTTGATGCCTTCGACCAGGCACATCGGAATCGATTTGCTTCAAGGCAATTATTTCTGACCACTAAACATTATTCCGGAACTTCAGGATAAAACTGAAAAGTTTGTGCCGTGTATATTAAAAATATTTTTTCAGCTTGTAGGGGTAAAACCTTTTTCAAGTGTCTATAAAGATGATAAAGTTACTTAAGTATAGTCATTCTCTTTTTGTGTATCCGAAATACCTTTTATCATATCACTAAAATTAAAAAAACATGAGATCTGTCCTTTTGCTTGCATTGCTGCTAATTGTATTCTGTAAAGCTAATTCACAACAATGGCAGGATGTTACTCCTACATCCTATACTGATGCATTTTTCAGCTCCATGAGCTTTATCAACGAAAAGGAAGGCTGGGCTTTTGCGCGTCCCGTCCCTTTCGGTAATTTTGATCTTATCCATACCTCCGACGGAGCGCAGACATTTGAAAAACTGTTTACATTGACTGAAAATATGACATGCTGGAGGTTTCAGATGGTTGACAGTTTATATGGCTATGCAAAAACAGAGAACTCATTCTTAAAGACAATTGACGGGGGACACTCCTGGCAGGATATTTCGGATACAGCCCTTTTCAATATAGGAAATCCGTTATGGTCATCTAATGGATTTTATTTTACTGACCGCAATACCGGACTTTATGGCGGTTTAAACTCCATCTACAAAACACTCGACGGCGGATTGAGTTTCCAAAAAATGAACACACCCCAGATTATTGACAGCACTGCACCAGAACGGAGGTATCAAGTCAATGCCATCTATTTTACTGATAGTCAATACGGCTGGGCTGCTTGCCACCTTTTCTGGGATGGCGGTTGCGGCATGAAAACAGTGGATGGCGGTGAAAGCTGGGCCGTATGTATACCTGCGACCGGTTATTTATCCTATTTGCATTTTGCGAATAATCAAACCGGCGGAATGGGTGGAACTGCGACATTTTCCTACGAATTGTTTCTGACCAACAATAATTTTTTTACACCACCAGCTTATGTTTCCACCTGGCCCCAGTTCGCTACTTCCATTTGCTATCAGAATGATATTACACTCTGGTACGGCGCTTCGCCACCTGTTTTCAACCGAAGCACTGATGGAGGTCTTACTTTCGAAAAGTACGACACTACTTATGCCACCACACATGCGAATGAATCCATAATGGATATTGATTTTTTCGGGAATACCGGTTATGCAATTGCAAATAGCGCATTGCTAAAGCTGGCGGATACTTTAACGACGGCATCCACATTCCTGCCGGAATCACAACCTGTAATTATACTTTCGCCTAATCCGGCCAGCAAAGTTTGTACAGCTAAAATCACCGTTCAGCAACCAGCATGTACAAGTTTCGATCTCTTCACAATTGCCGGAATAAGTGCAGTAAAATCAGAAAAATTTCTTTCAGCAGGCACCAATGAAATACCTCTTGATCTTTCAGATCTGAAGCCCGGAATCTATATACTGAAAGTTAGTTCGCCGAATTATTCGATTACAAAAAAACTTGTTGTTAAATAACCGGTCACCCAAACCCGGATTTCTTCCGATTAAGTTCTGAATCCAGCTTCGGTATAGTCTTGCCTGGAATTAATATTTATGGTTATTCCTGCCTCAGATGTTTCGACCAATTTTACCTGAAATTGTCGCAGAAAGTCATTTATTCTCAGTTCATGATTGTTAATCGAAAGGATTTCCTTAGCGACTTTCGGGCTGAAAAGTACTGGATGACCAGCCTTGTTCTGAAAAACCGGGATCACTACATCATCGGTATGAATATGAACAGCCAGCGACTGCAGCAACTCTGAGGTGGTAAACGGATTATCGATATTCTGAAAAAAGCAGGTATTCCCGGGTAGCAGATTCCGAATTCCGGTCCAAAGCGAATAGAATCGCCCATACTCAGGATGTTCATTCACAATAAGTTTCACTTCCTCTGGCAGAGAAATTCCTGAATTTGCAATCAATCCGGGCAGTTCGGTATTAACCACAACTATTACCTGTTTAACACCTGATTTAATGTAAGTATCTGTAATTTGCTGAATGAAAGTAATTTTATCATTGAATTTCAGGAGTGCCTTTGGCTCCTGCATGCGTACTGAACTTCCGGCTGACAGCACTACACACGAAGTATGTCCGAATAACCCTTCACTCATAATTTTATTTTATTACTTTTACAAATGTATGGAAAGTGCACTGAAGTGAGCTAGAGTTTAAAGTGAGCTAAAGTGCGCTAGAGTGCGCTAAAGTTTAAAGTGTGCTGAAGTTTAAAGTGCGCTAGAGTGCGCTAGAGTGCACTAAAGTTATCTAATTAGTGACTTCTAACTCTAAGTACTCTAGACACTCATAAGTACTTTAGGCATTTCAATTGCGCTAGAGTGCACTAAAGTTTGGGGTGAGCTAAAGTATGCTAAAGTTATCTAATTAACGACTTTTAACTCTAAGTACTTTAGGCACTCATAAGTACTTTAGGCACTCATAAGCACTACTTAACCAATACACCAATAAAAGCCACAATGAACCACTCAACCGCATTTTCACCTGTTCCTGCAGTAAAACTTTTTGAACTGATAGATGCAGAATATGCTTCGCGCCGGGAAATTTTCGGCATTCCCGAAGAATTGTTTTTTATTCCCGAAAATCATCCGGGTATTTCGATGGAAATCTTCGGTCAGCAACTGAATACTCCTCTGGGAGTTGCTGCTGGACCGCATACGCAGATGGCGCAGAATATTATTTCCGCCTGGCTGTGCGGAGCCAGTTATATTGAGCTCAAAACCATTCAAACCCTTGATGAACTCGAAATTTCAAAGCCCTGTATTGATATGCAGGACGAAGGGTATAACTGCGAATGGTCGCAGGAGTTGCGGATTCAGGAATCATTCAGCGAATACCTGAAAGCATGGGTACTCATTCACCTCCTCAGGCATAAATTTGGATGGGATAAGCAAAAAAGGGGGTTTGTTTTCAATATGAGCATTGGCTATAATTTCGAAGGAATTCAAAAAGAAAATGTACAGTGGTTCCTGAAAAATATGAAGGACTGCCGTATTGCCAGACTGAATATGCTGGCTGAATTACTTCCATTATATCCCGAACTTGCCGGAATCCCTATCCCTGACTGCATTTCCGATAACATTACTCTCAGTACCATGCATGGTTGTCCGCCTGATGAAATAGAGAAAATCGGGCATTACCTGCTAAAAGAGAAGAAACTTCACACCCTGGTAAAACTAAATCCTACCCTGCTGGGCAGCGACGAATTAAGGAATATTCTGAACAACAAACTCCGGTTTAAGAACAACATTCCCGATCTCGCTTTTGAACACGACCTGAAATATGATGATGCGCTGGGAATCATAAGCAGATTGCAGAATACTGCTGAAAAAGAAGGCCTGTTTTTTGGAGTTAAGCTAACCAACACCCTCGAAAGCACGAATCACAAAAACATTTTTCCGGCACACGAACAGATGATGTATATGAGTGGCCGTGCCCTTCATCCTGTTAGTGTGAATGTAGCCCGCAAACTCCAAAATGATTTCGGAGGAAAACTGAAAATCTCATTTTCGGGCGGAGCCGATTGTTTTAATATCAGCGACCTGATTGATTGCGGTCTGAAACCTGTAACCGTTTGTTCCGACATTCTGAAACCTGGTGGATATGGCAGACTGCATCAGTATATCGAAAACCTAACATCGTATAAGGGGAATGAAAACCGAACGGCAAACGAAAAACTGAATGCTTATGCCTCCGAAGTACTGGAAAACGAAGCTTATAAACGTGATCCTTATGTCAACAAAAGTATAAAGACCAACCGCACTCTTGGCTTTTTCGACTGTATCAATGCACCATGTGTAGATGAGTGCCCAACAAACCAGGATATTCCTGAATACCTGTATCATACATCAAGAGGAGATTTTCAAAAAGCCTTCGGTGTGATCATGGCTAAAAACCCGTTCCCGAATGTACTTGGTGTTGCCTGCGATCATATGTGCCAGGCTAAATGTACTCGTATCAATTACGAACAGGCTTTGAAAATAAAGGAGGTGAAACGCTTTGTGGCTGAACAGGGTTTTACTGCCAGCATCAGTATCCCTCCCTCGAATGGACACAGGGTCGCCGTTATAGGAGCTGGTCCATCAGGGCTGAGTTGCGCCTATTTCCTGCGAATGGGTGGATTTGAAGTGGAAATATTCGAAACAAAGTCGATGCCCGGAGGCATGGTTTCTGATGCCATTCCGGCTTTCCGGCTTAAAATGGAATCTCTCCGGAAAGATATAGAAAGAATAGAGAAGCTGGGGATTTCAATTCATTACAATTCAAAGGTCGACAAGGAGGTTTTCAGCCGTTTGCGGGCAGAGTACGATTTCGTATATATTGCTGCCGGGGCACAGATTTTTAAAACACTTGGGATGGAAGGCGAAAATTCAAACGGAGTGCTCAATGCTTTTGACTTTCTGAAATCTGCAAAACAAGGCAAACTAAATGATTTGGGGAATAATATTCTTGTTATCGGAGGTGGAAACACAGCCATGGATGTAGCCAGGACGGCAAAAAGAATGGCAAATCCGGGAAGCAGTGTTAAGGTTATTTATCGCCGGTCAAGGTCAGAAATGCCTGCAGATACTGACGAAATAAAAGCATTGCTTGCCGAAGGAATTGAATTGCACGAATTGCTTGCTCCTGAAAAATTAGTAGTTTCTGATAACCACATTTCTACAATTTACTGTTCCCGAATGATGTTGGTGAAGTCCGAAATAGATTCACGCATGACTCCTGTAAAAACTGATGAAAAACTTGTGGAATTTCCGGTAAGTACTTTAATTCCTGCACTTGGGCAGGAAACTGACATTGATTTTGTTGCTCCGGATGAAATGCACAGTGAGAAAGGCTCATATGAAACCGGTATTCCGAATGTGTTTGCAGGTGGTGATGCTATGCGGGGTGCTGCCACCATAGTAAAAGCCGTTGGCGACGGACGTAAGGCGGCTATACAGGTTGCAGCAAAAGCAGGAATTATACTTCCGTCCGAAAAAATATCATCGGATAAAGGAATGCCATACCGCGATTATATTATCCGCAAATCGAAGCGTGTAAAAATGGCAGACTCAATTTCCGGGGATCATGTTGAATTTTCAGCTGAAACTGCCATTCAGGAAGCTTCGCGATGCCTTTTCTGTGGTGATGTGTGCAGCGTGTGTGTCACGGTTTGCCCTAACCGGGCTAATCATTATTACCTCACCCAGGCCGCTGATGTGCCGGTATGGAAAATATCGTCCGATGGTGACAAATCCATGGTTGAAATCGACAGCTATCTGAAAATAAAGCAAAAGTACCAGGTAATGAATATTGCTGATTTCTGCAACGAATGCGGGAACTGCACCACTTTTTGCCCAACCAAGGGCTCCCCGTTCAGTGATAAACCACGCTTTTGCCTCACCGAAAAAAGCTTCAGCCAGACCGAAAACGGGTTTTACCTTCAGAAAGAAAAATCCGGATCTACCCTGTTTCACCGTAAGGGGGATACTGTGATAAAACTTACTAAAGGACAAGGGGAGTACATTTATTCCGATGGCATTGAACGGATAGAATTTGATTTGACTGATTTTCATATACTTGATTCGTTCTTAGGAAGCAATTCCAGCACAGCACGAATCCTGAATACAGCGGCAGAAATGAAAGTACTGATTGATTCTGTTACAAGTATCAGCGGTGAAAAGCTGCTCAAAAATTAAATCATTAACCCGTTTAACATTCATAACTTTGTTGTGTAAAAGCAAATAAAATGATAAAGCTTACTGATCATATTGTTAATCACGGCATCAGGCAAAAGGCGATACAGCGCTTTCGTGAAAAAGGCATTGTTTTACCCACTTTCGCTCAGATGCGTAACCCTGAACTTGTCCCCGAAAAGATCAAAAACCAGCTGAAGAATATCGGCTTATGGGATCTACACCCGGCTAACCTTTTCAGGATAACCTGGAAAAATCAGCCGGTTGAAAAAGGCGGCCTTTATGGTGGAGTGAATTACATTGAAATCCCTTCAGAAATCACCGGAGTAAAAACAAGAATCATCTTACTGACAGGCAAATATTTCCCTACCGGCGCCCATAAAGTCGGAGCTGCCTACGGATGCCTGGCACCGAGGATTCTCACCGGTGAATTCGACCCCACATATCATAAGGCTGTATGGCCTTCAACCGGAAACTATTGCCGCGGAGGTGCTTTCGATTCGCATCTGATGGGTGTTACTGCCGTAGCAATACTTCCCGAAGAAATGAGTAAGGAACGTTTTACCTGGCTGAAAGAAATAGGGGCTGAAGTAATTGCCACTCCCGGCTGCGAATCGAATGTGAAGGAGATTTATGATAAATGCTGGGATATACGCCGAAACCGGCCCGACTGTGTAATTTTTAACCAGTTCGACGAATTCGGGAATCCCTGCTGGCATTATAACGTCACCGCACCCGCCATTGAAGAAGTTTTCAACTCGGTAAAATCATCCGCCGGACAACTGGCAGCCTACGTTTCGGCTACAGGTTCAGCTGGTACCATTGGTGCAGGCGATTACCTGAAAAAACAATTCCCTCATATGAAAATTGTCGCTTCCGAAGCGCTTCAATGCCCGACTTTACTCAACAATGGCTTCGGAGGTCACCGGATTGAAGGCATAGGTGACAAACATGTTCCCTGGGTTCACAACGCGAAAAATACCGATGTGGTAACTGCCATTGACGATGAAGATTGCATGCGTATATTCAGGCTTTTCAACGAACCTGAAGGAAAAAGTTACCTGAAATCCATCGGTGTTGACGCTGAATTTGTTGAACAACTTAGTCTGCTTGGTATTTCAGGCGTTGCAAATATTTTATCAGCCATTAAAACTGCAAAATATTATGAGATGAATAGCGATGACGTTATTGTTAGTCTTGCCACAGATGCAGCCGAAATGTACGGTTCGCGCCTCGAAGAATTAACTGCTGAAAAAGGCGCATATTCTCAACTGCAAGCAGCCAAGGATATGGAGAAATGCTTGTTCGGACAGTCAACCGATCACATGAAAGAACTAAATTACTACGATCGCAAAGCCATTCATAACCTCAAATATTTTACCTGGATTGAGCAACAGGAGAAGGATCTGGAAGACCTGAACCAACTTTGGAACGACCGCGAAATATGGGATCAGCAGTTTCAACAGGCTCAACGCTGGGACGAAATGATAAATGATTTTAATGAGGAAACGGGAGTATTGAAGAGGATGTAAGGTTAATTTGAAAATTTGAAAATTGGTTAATTTGAAAATTGGTTATTTGGGGGATTTGAAAATTTGGGGATTTGGGAATGTGGGGATGTGAAAATGTGAGGATGTGGGGATGTGAGGATGGGAGGATTTGGGGATGTGAAGATTTGGGGATTGGGGGATTGATCAGTTATTTTCACCCTTTTTTAAAACCTGTTTAATTACCTTGACTTATTATGACTTCAAAATTCATATACGAATGTAGCGATTGCGGCAGGCAGATTCCAGCTGGTGAAATCGTGTATCTGTGCCCCGAATGCAGCATAAAGCAATTCGCACAGCTGCCTCCGCTTGGTGTAATGAAAGTGATTTACGATTACAAAACATTGAGTGAATTATCATTCCAGGAAATGGAGGAAAACAAATTTCTTCAATTGTTACCAATAAACAATCTGAATAGCTTTCCCAATCTGCGTATAGGTAAAACACCCCTCTATGAAATCAATTCACTCGATAGACAGACCATTGATTTTGAACTTTATCTGAAAGATGATTCACAAAATCCAACATTTTCTTTTAAAGACCGGGCTTCTGCATTGGTTTCAGCATTTGCTGAAGAGAATGGAATTGATACTATTGTAGCAGCTTCAACCGGGAATGCAGGTTCCTCGCTAGCAGGAATCTGCGCCTCTCAGGGGCAGAAAGCGGTTATTTTTGTTCCGGCTTCTGCTCCCAAAGCCAAACTGACACAGATTTTGATGTATGGAGCAGTTTTAGTTCCTGTTAACGGAAATTATGATCAGGCTTTTGATCTGAGTATTGAAGCAACACAACAGTTTGGATGGTACAACAGGAATACTGCTTTTAATCCGCTTACCATCGAAGGGAAGAAAACGGTTTCGTTCGAACTATTCAGCCAGCTGAAAGAACAGATTCCGGATTTCGTTTTCGTTCCGGTGGGTGATGGGGTAATAATTTCAGGGGTTTACAAGGGATTTGAAGATCTCCTTGCTCTGGGAATTATTGATAAAATGCCTGTTATTATTGCCGTTCAGGCTGCAGCAAGCAGCAATCTGACCGATAATCTGGGGAAAGAAGAATTTGTTGTAACTCCGTCGCATACTATTGCCGACAGCATTTCGGTCGATATTCCAAGAAATTATAGAATGGCAGCCGGATACCTTGCCAAATATCACGGACAGGCAATTACAGTTACCGATGATGATATTCTGAATGCGTCGTCCTATCTGGCCAAAAATACCGGTATTTTTACTGAACCCGCTTCTGCGGCTGCTTTTGCAGGCTTCCTCAATCAGAAAAGCAGAAGTTTAATCCCAAAAGGATCAACCAATGTAGTCCTGCTTACAGGAAGTGGGCTGAAAGATCTTAATGCGGTTCAGCCCCTGTTCGACATTCCGGAGGCGGTTTCGCCGGATATGCATTCCGTGGGTGTGTTTTTAAAGAAATTAGGATATTAGGCTGTTAGGGGGTTAGGAATCAATTTAGATCTATTGCTTATGAGAGACCATACAAAACTGAGAGCATTTATTCTTGCCGACGAACTTGTACTTTCAATCTATAGAATAACTACTAAATTTCCAAAGGAGGAAACATCTGGGTTGACTTCCCAAATCAGAAGATGCGCTGTTTCTTTTCCATCGAATATAGTTGAAGGAAGCGCCCGTGAGAGCCAGGCAGAATATATAAGGTTTCTTTAAATTGCTTTTAGCTCATTAAGGGAACTTCATTACCAACTTGGATTAGCACAACGATTGGGATACATACAAGACCCGGAATATAATACAGCAGAATTGCTCTTGTCGGAAACCGGAAAAGTATTGGCTGCATTAATCAGATCCCTTCGTAAAAAATAATATTTAATACTAAAAGCCTAACAGCCTAAACCCCTAACAGCCTAACTTCATGCTGCAATTTACTTTAAACGGCCACTCTACCTTATTTGAAGGCAATCCAGACACTACTCTGCTCAACTTTCTGCGTCTTGAAAAAAAAATCACTTCTGTAAAGGACGGCTGTTCCTGCCAGGGTGCATGCGGAGCCTGTATGGTCGAAATCAATGGTGAAGCAAAACTTTCGTGCCTCACTTCAATGAAAAACATAGTGAATGCAAGCGTCAACACACTCGAAGGCTTGCCGGAAGATATAAGAGATATTATTGCAAGGTCATTTATTGACAAAGGAGCTGTTCAGTGTGGATTCTGTACTCCCGGTTTTCTTATGCGGACCAATATTCTGCTTCAGAAAAACCCTTCACCTTCGCGTGATCAGATTAAGCAGGCGCTTACCTTGAACCTGTGCCGCTGTACCGGTTATGTAAAAATAATAGATGCCATTCATGAAGCGGCACAACGTCTGCAGCAAAAAGACGAAACATCAGACACCAGTCTTTCAGGTGGCGTAGGAACATCGTATCCAAAATACGAAGCTTTCGAAATGGCTGTCGGAAAACGGCCTTTTGTGAATGACCTTGAATTTGAAGGAATGCTGCATGCAGCTCTTTGCTTTTCCGATCATCCCAAAGCAAGAGTTATTGAAATAGACACCTCCGAAGCAATGAAATTGGAGGGTGTTTATAGAATTTTTAAGGCTGATGATATTCCCGGTGACCGTTTTGTAGGCCTGATTTTAAAAGACTGGCCTTTGATGATTATGGCGGGAGAAACCACCCGGTATATTGGCGACGTACTAGCCGGTGTGGTTGCTGAAAGCGTTGAAATTGCACGGGAAGCGGTAAAATTAATTAAGGTTACCTACGAAGTTCTGAAACCGGTAACCGACCCGCACGAGGCTATCAAAACCAGAGCCCTGCAGGTGCATCCTGACCGGGAAAATCTGCTCGAAACCTGCAGGGTTTACCGTGGAGGGAATGCCGATGAAATACTTGCCGGTTCCGATTTTGTCGCCAAAGGCACTTACCAGACTCAGCGCATCGAACATGCTTTTCTTGAAACGGAAGGAGCTGTTGCCTTGCCCTACGAAGAAGGCATACACCTGTATTCGAACGGGCAGGGAATTTATGTTGACCGCAAACAGGTAGCCGGATTGCTGAATCTTCCGGAAGAGAAAGTAAGGGTAACGCTGGTATCCACCGGCGGTGGCTTCGGCGGCAAGGAAGATATGACTGTGCAGGGGCATGCATCCTTGTTCGCATGGTTGCTAAAAAAGCCTGTAAAACTTGTGCTTTCGCGTGATGAATCTATTCGCATGCATCCGAAACGCCATCCGGTTTTCATGAAAATAGAAGTGGGATGCGATAAAAACGGAATTTTTACCGGGCTTAAACTTTATGCCGTAGGTGATTCCGGGGCTTATGCTTCGGTTGGCACCAAGGTAATGGAACGGGTGGCAGGTCATGCCAGCGGAGCCTATCATTTTCCCTGTGTAAACCTCGAAGCACTTACCGTTTACACTAACAATATTCCGAGTGGCGCTATGCGTGGCTTTGGAGCCAATCAGGTTGCTTTTGCCCTCGAAGGATGCATTGACCAATTGTGCAGAGAGGGAAACTTCGACCGGTGGCAGTTTCGTTACAACAATGCGCTGTGTGAAGGAAAGATGACAGCCACCGGGCAGATACTCGGCAAAGGAGTTGGGGTTAGAGATACGCTGCTGGCCGTAAAGCCATTTTACGATAAGGCCGAATACAAGGGTATTGCTTGCGGAATAAAAAACAGTGGGGTGGGTAATGGTATGACCGATTTCAGTGATGTAATAATCGAAATAAAATCAGCAACACACGTGGTTCTCCATCACGGATGGACCGAAATGGGTCAGGGTGTGCACACCGTTGCCACTCAGGTATTACAGCAGGAAACCGGAATACCGGCCGGAATTGTAGAAGTTATTGTAGATTCAGCCGCCGGAATACCAACCGGCATGACTACTTCGTCGCGTGCAACAGCTTTGCTGGGAAATGCTATTCTCGATGCGGCAATAAAGATTCGCGAAGATCTGAAAAATAAGACCCTCGAGGGTCTTACAGGCAAAATATATACCGGAAATTATACCTGCGACTGGACAACCAAACCCGGAGCCTCAGTAAAGGAAATAATTACCCATTTTGCCTACGGGTATGCAACACAATTGGTGGTCCTTGATGAAAAAGGTAAAATAGAAACCGTTTATGCTGCACACGATGCCGGTAAAATAATGAACCCACTGCTATTCGAGGGACAGATTGAAGGTGCGGTTCACATGGGCCTGGGATATGCTCTAAGCGAAGATCTTCCTATGATTGGCGGGAAACTGGTTTCCACAAAAATGCGCGACCTGAAAATTCTGAGGGCAAAAGATATGCCGGAAGTTGTTGTCTTAGGCGTGGAAGTAAAAGATCCTGTTGGTCCATATGGTGCAAAAGGCCTGGGAGAAATAGGACTGGTGCCGACTGCGGCAGCAGTTGCAAATGCATTTTGTGATTTTGATGGCGTAAGAAGATATTCTTTGCCAATGGGCAGACAAATAAAAAAATCACCACTATAGTCACAATAGTTCACATAGAGATCTCCTGTGCCCTATGTGCCTTTGTGGTTCAATAAAAATTCTTTAAAACTATAAAATGTCAATTCTTCTAACTAACGGAACCTATATTCATCCCGAATCCCTCGAATTCACCACTTCTCATATTTTGGTTGATGAAGGTGAAACCGGTGCAATCAAATTTAACAAGGACATTCCTTCTGATTCGAATATTCAGATCATCGATTGTTCCGGTAAATACATCACGCAATCTTTTGTCTGCGGCCATCATCACATATATTCCGCATTGGCCAGAGGAATGGGCGCTCCAGCGAAAAACCCTGAAAATTTCAATGAAATTCTGCAATATGTCTGGTGGACACTTGATAAATGCCTTGATGCCAAAATGATTGAAGCCAGCGCGCTATACACCGCAATGGCTTGCATTAAAAATGGTGTCACTTTTGTGATTGACCACCATGCTTCGCCAAACGCAATAAAAGGTTCGCTGGAAATTATCGCCAGTGCTTTTGAGAAAGTAGGTGCATCGCACTTATTATGCTACGAAATATCCGATCGTGACGGATTCGATATAGCTGAACAGGGAATAAAAGAAACCGCAGAGTTTCTGAAAAAGCACCGGGGACTGGTTGGATTGCACGCATCATTTACGATCTTAGATCAAACACTGGAAAATGCAGTTAAACTGGCACGACAAAATAATACTGGAATCCATATTCATGTAGCGGAAGCTGACAGCGACCAGCAACATTGCCTGAAGAAATACGGAATGCGTATTGTTGAACGATTACTCAAACATGGAGCTCTGGAGTCGGGCAAAACTATTCTGGGACATTGTCTTCATCTGAACGAAAGCGAGAAAAAAATCATCAGCCAGAGCCCTGTATGGGTAGTTCAGAATACCGAAAGCAACCTGAACAACAAAGTTGGTTTCTTCGATGCCAACGGATTGGGTAATAATATTATGATGGGTACTGATGGTATGCACAGCGATATGCTACGAAGTGCAAAAGCCGCCTTTTTTGTCGGGCAGAATTTTGATAACATAGGATACGACAGCGTTTACCGGCGATTCAGGAATGCTGATAAGTATATTCATTCCAATGGATTTGCAGGGCATGGCCCTAACAACCTTGTGGTATTGGATTATGATACACCAACTCCTTTTAATGCAGGGAATTTCTTTGGTCACTTCGTATTCGGAATTGAATCCCGTCATGTTTGTCATGTTATTTCGAACGGAAGGCTGGTAGTTGAAAATCACAAGATACTCACTGTTGATGAGGAGGAAATTCTTACTAATGCACGCATACAGGCCGAAAGACTCTGGTCAAAAATGAGATAATACATTTAGATGCCGTAATTTCGCACTTTTACCGAGCATTTTAAACTTTAAACTTTAAACTTTAGGCACTTTAAGTACTTTAGGCACTCAAAGTACTTCAGACACTCAAAAATCTCCTATGGAAATATCACTTCTACAATGGATCGGTTATCTTGCCTCCATTGCTATTGCACTCTCTATGACCATGAGTTCAATCCTGAAATTCAGGTGGATCAACCTGGCAGGTGCAATCACATTTTCAACATACGGATTCCTGATAGGTGCGTGGCCTGTAGGATTTTTAAATTTGTTTATCGCTTTGGTTGATATTTATTACCTGAATTCAATTTATTCAAAAAAAGAAGTATTCGAAATACTGGAAGTCAGGGCTGATAACAAGTACCTGGTTCGTTTCCTGGAATTTCACGAAAAAGATATCGATAAATTCTTCCCCGGTTTTACGTATATGCCGGAGCTTAACACCATTAGTTTCTTCGTATTGCGAAATATGGCTGTTGCCGGCGTTTTCCTTGCACACCGTAAGGAAGACCATTGTCTTTCGGTAGGACTCGACTTTGTTCTATCCGAATACCGCGACTTTAAAAACGGGAAATTCATCTACCTTCGCCTACGTGATCGCTTTATAAATGAGGGCTTTACGAAGGTTGTGGCCGAAGGCAAGAGTGAAAAATACTCACAATACCTGGCAAAATTAGGTTTCCGGAAAAATACTGAAGGTCTGTTTGAAAAATCACTAGTGTCTGCACACCCAACGGGTGTCTGACACTGAAAATGATCTTTTTAAAATAACTGATATGTCCCGACTTCTAATCATTAACGGAAAAATTATCAATTCCGATTCCTCCCTGAATTCAGATATTGCGGTTTGTGAAGGTGTTATTACAGAAGTAGGTCATCTGAATCCATCAGTATTCCCCGACTATCAAATTATCGATGCCAAAGGGAAATACATTTTCCCCGGAGGAATTGATGCACATGTTCATCTTGAATTACCAACACCAGCCGGCCCATCCTGCGATGATTTCCTGAGTGGAAGCAAAGCCGCAATTGCCGGAGGTACAACATTTTTGATTGATTTTATTACTCCATCGCACGGCCAATATTTGTTGAAAGCACTGGCATTTCGCCTCAAGGAATCCAATAAATGCCTGGTTGATTACACTTTACATATGGGAATCACCTGGTACGACGAAACCATTCCGGAACAAATGGAATGGTGTGTAAACGAAGTTGGCATTAAATCCTTCAAAGCATACATGGCATACAAAGGCAGCATTGGGATTGAATATTGGGAACTTGAACAGGTAATGAAAAAGGCAGCTTTGTTGAACGCTATTGTTCTGGTTCATTGTGAGGAAGGTGAAGTAATACTTCAGAATCAAAAAGAATTGATCCGGCAAGGAAAAACTGCTCCCTTGTATCATGCACTTTCCAGACCCTCAGAAACTGAATCGGAATCGGTGCACAAAGTAATTGATCTGTGCAGAAAGACCGGCTGTAAAACCTATATAGTTCATACCTCGACGGCAAAATCGCTTGAATACATCAGGGCTGCAAAAAAAGAAGGACTTCCTCTTTACTGCGAAACCTGCCCACAGTATTTACTGCTCGACGAAAGCGTATATACAAAACCACTCCCCGATTCATTAAAATATGTAATCAGTCCGCCAATCCGGACCAAATCCGATCAGGATGCACTATGGCAAGCCCTGGCCGATGGTACTGTTGATGTGATTTCGACCGATCACTGTCCGTTTAATACTTTCGGACAAAAAGATACTGGAATAAATGATTTTACCAAAATACCGAATGGTGCAGGCGGAATCGAAAACAGGCTGGCATTACTATATACATATGGAGTTTTAACCCAAAAAATAAGTTTGCAGCAGTTTGTCGGATTAACCTCCACCAACGCAGCCCGTATTTTCGGTCTTTATCCTCAAAAAGGTACAGTTGGAGTTGATTCAGATGCTGACTTGGTGATCTGGAATCCGGAAGTGAAATCGGTTATTTCAGTTAGTACACAGATACAGAAATGTGATTCAAATATTTATGAAGGGATGGGAATAAATGGTGTAGCCCAGTATGTTTTGAGTAGAGGTGAAATCATCCGGGAACCTGGTCTCCAATAAGTTATTCTAAATATTTGCGATTCGCGAATCGCGAATTCATGTTCATTCCGTAGATTCATTTTTGATTTTCTTTAATTAGAAATAAACGAATAGGGTAATAATTATGTACATTTGCATAACAAGTTTCATATACATTTAACATCCTGATGTCCAAAGAATTAACCAGTCTTCTCAATGAATTAGAATTGCTCAGCAATGAAGCAGTTTACTTTATTGATGAAGTAGAAAAATGGAATTCGCTTGTATCATCTGAGACCAAGAAAAAACTTGAAAAGATTAATCCTACAGCAATTTATATATTTAATGAGGTCCCATACATACTTTTCTTTGACCTTACAAACTGTTCTGATATAGAACAGGAAAGAAACATACATAAACAAGTCTGGTCTTTTGATCAGGCACCTTTGGCTTTCGTTATAAAAACTAATGAAGTTAAAATTTACAATGCTTTTGTATACGAAAAGGCAAAAGGGCTGCAAGAGATTGAGTTGACAGAAGGTCAGGCTAAAAAGGATATTTTCTCTTTTTGGAAACTTCAGAGTGGTTCTACCTGGAAATGGTTACAAGAGTACTATAAGAGTAATAAACAGAATGAACGGCTAAATCGGGTCCATCAAAAGCTTTTCGATAATATAAAGCAAGTCCGGGAAGAATTAAGAACCATTCCAAATTTTTCTGAGGACGATTCAAATACACTTATACTCCGTTTAATTTTCATCCGCTACCTGATTGACCGAGGTGTTAAAATTAGTCCAGAGTTTATCACTGGAAAGACTATTGTTGAAAAACGAATTAGTTTTAGTGAACTCATTAAAAACCAAGAAAAATTATACCCCTTTTTTACTGAGTTAAATGAGATATTTAATGGTGTACTGTTTAAAGATGCTATTTCTTTGACTGTCAGACAGACTGAATATCTTGCTTGGGTTTTTAGTGAAAAAAACAGTCCTAATCAGAATTCATTGTTCGATGGGACTGATTATTATTTCAATATTTTCGATTTTAATATTATCCCGGTCGAAATGATTAGTGGAATATATGAAAGTCTTATTGATCCTGAAACTAAGAATGCAGATTCTGCTTTTTATACCCCATTATTCATTGTTGAACACATTTTATCGAAAACCATTGATGAATTCTTTAAACAGGATGAGAATAAAAGCAAATCCGAATGTATAGTTTTTGATGCCTCAGTGGGATCTGGTATCTTTTTAGTCCAATCATTCCGTAGAATGGTTGATAGGGAAATTGAACTGACTGGTACTAAGAATATTTCAAAAGAGCGCTTGTCTGATATTGCGGTTAAGAATCTCTGGGGCATTGATATTAATCCGGAAGCATTAAAGGTCGCTACATTTTCGGTTTACATAGCAATACTGGATTTTGAGGAGCCAAGCACAATTATGGATAAATTTCATTTTCGAGATCTGAATTTTTATCATGCCGATTTCTTTGAAACAGAAAAGGATCACATTTTAAATGAAACTATAAAAAATATATCTTTTGACTTTTTATTGGGTAATCCTCCTTGGAGAAAAGACAAAAAGGTTAAGCATCTAACTTGGGTAAATTCAAGTAACACTTATAATAAAAAAGTAGTTGGCGAAATTGAAATTGCTCAGAGTTTTCTTCTTCGGGCACTTGAGTTTATGAACGAAAATACGATATGCTCATTAATCGTCTCAAGCCCAATATTTTATAATATATCCTCTACTTCTAGAATATTTAAAAGGAAGTTTTTAACTTCTACCAATATTTCAAGCATTCTCGATCTTTCCCCTGTCAGGCGCTATATATTCGATGGAAAAAAAATAGAGATCGATCAAAAAACAGGTGAAAAGAAAACAAAATTACTAGGCGGTCCGGCTTTAATCATTACGTTTAAAAGGACTGATGGTAATTACATGGAGAGTGTAGTGGAGCATACATCTGTAAAATCGAATCTTTTCACAAAGCAATACAAAGCTTTGGTCATCGAAAAATTTGATAGAAAGCAAATATTGCAAAGTCATTTTATCGACAACGAATGGATGTTCAAAGTAGCCCTTTATGGAAATACATTGGATTATCGTTTTTTAAGACGATTAGGGGAGAATAAAGTAAAAATAATTGATCTCATTGATAATGAATCTGTATTCAGTGGAGCGGGAATTGAAAGAGGGGCAAACCCTAAATTCTTTCCCGAATTAATAGAATTACCAATCATTGAAAATAAGCAAGTTAAAAAATACTATACTAAGTTAAGTCCTTTACCAATTCGACTTGATGAAAAAGACGTTTATTTGTCTCGTGGCAGAAATCCTGAAATTTTTAAACATTACAAAATCCTATTCAAGGAACAAAATGAAGATGAAAGCAATCCATTAATATCATTTGCAGACGAGGTGCTTGTGTTTAGAAAAGGCATATTTTCTATTTCATCAAAAAATGATGATTTCCTCTTTGAGTTATATTCTTATCTGACAACCGATTTATATACTTATTTCTTGTTTGTAACATCCTGTGCTTGGGGCGTTGCTACCAGACCAGCTATAAGATTTAAAGAAGAATACCTTTCCTTTCCATTTATTGAATCCAGCAATAAGTATGAACTTATAACTCTTATAAATGAGTTTTTGGAACCGCTCAAAATTCATTATATGCAAGAGTTTCCAATGGGAGAGCCTGTAGTTAATGCAGTTTTAAAAGCAAAAATTAATAAAATAATTAACCAGACCTACCAAATTAATGGCTACGAACAGGATTTGATCGATTATGTATTAAATGTTTCTCGGTATCAATTTCAGGAAAGTAAAATAAAATTAATTACTGACTTCAATTATACAGATAAGAACTATTATAGAAACTTCAATTTTGTCATTGAACACTATGCTGAAGTATTCTTTTCTGAAATTGAACATATTTATCCTGATGAATATTTGAGTATTGAAGTGTATAATCTAAATCACTTTGTTGCTCTTAATTTTGTATTATCAAAGGAAAAATCTACTCAAAAAATCAATTTCGAAACAAAAGAAAAAGACGAAAGGACCCTTCTTAATAAAATTGCACATACCGCTTCAATTTCTGATCTATCAAAAAATATTTTTATTCAAAAAGATATTAAAGGATTTGAATCTGATTCATTCTACATTATTAAACCTAATGAATATAAATGTTGGCACAGGGCTATGGCTTGGTATGATGTTGCAGAGATAAAGCAAATGATTGAAGCCGACGAATTAGAGTATCTAAAAGAAAACCCAGATGCAGTCTAATCCACACCAATTCAATCTACAGAGAATCCAAAAGAACAAAACGGGAGGAATAATTAAATCTCGAGTGGATCAAATCATACTTTACGTAATTGATTGTTATCTCTATATGTTAGAAAATCCGCCTCAATATTCAATTTCTAAAACGGGAAAGACAATAACTTATAAATTCGAAGAATATCTTACTTCTGAGCTGGTAGAAAACTATTTAAACAAAAAAATTTCATTACTCAACCGATCACAAATAAATCAAATACTGTTCACAACAGAAGCAACCAGAAAATATACCGATCCAAAAGACCAAAAAGAGAAACCAGATAAAATAGATATTTACATCACCAATCTGAATTTGGAAAAAGAATTAAGTTCCAACCCGCAACCTTATTTTGCAATAGAATGTAAACGGATCAGAAAACAAAGTTCTTTTGATGAATACATATCAGATATTAAAAAGTTTTCGGAGCGAATTCATAATCAAACCCGATTACCTTATGAGGGGCAAATAGCTTTCATTGAAAACCCCTCATATCCTCATAGCATTACCAAAGATAACATAAATGGAAAACTGCAAATTCATAAAACAATAAAAACAATACAATTATTAGAGGCTAGTATGATACATCAAAATTTCTATGGAAGTTATTATTCAAAGCATCTCAGAAATTTTGGAGAGAATAATGTTTATGCTGTTTTTCATCTAATGTTTGATTATACAAAAATTGTTGTTGACTAATTACTTCCTGAAACTTACTGTTCTCTAATAATTTACCGCTGTCTTTCTGTTTCCTGTATTACCTCAGTCGCGGCAACTGCATCTCCTCCCCCACCAGTGTTTTCTGCGCCAGGCTTTGCACATTTTCTTCAGTAACTAATTTGTTCAACGCGTTTCGGATTTCTGCATATTTGTTATGCAGCGGACAAGGATTATTTTCGTCGCATTGTTTCAAGCCAAATCCACAACCACAAAATAAATTATCGCCCTGGGTTGCTAAAATCAATTGTTTAAGCGACAAATCAGGCTTTTTTATATCAAAATAAAATCCTCCTCCTTTTCCTTTCTGGGACTCAATAAAACCTTGCCGCACCAGGCGTTGAAGAATTTTGGCCGTGTAAAAATACGGGGCGTCAATCTGCTCAGCAATTTCGGTTATGCCTGGCCTCTTGCCTTCAAAATTCTGTAACTGAATGTAAACCAATCCCCTGAGGGCATATTCTGTTTCCTTATTGAACATATTGCTGTGCGGTTAGCTAAAATTTATGATTGGCAAAGGTACAAATAAATATTTTATAAATATTAGAAGACCTTTTTGTCTTTTATTTGATTTTATATATATCTTTGCCTAAAATTAATCCTATTCAAAATGTCAAATCAAACAATTATAGAACCAACAATCGGTGAAATTGTAGCCAACGATTTCAGAGCAGCGTCCATATTTAAGGATGCCGGAATCGATTTTTGCTGCGGCGGTAATAAAAGGCTCACCGAAGCTTGCATGGAAAAAGAAGCAGATGAATCTCTTCTGATTCAGCAACTGGAAACACTAGCACAAAAGCCTGTAAATGGTGCCATGAATTTTAATGAATGGAAACTCAGCTTTTTAAGCGATTATATAATGAATACGCATCACAAATTTGTGTTAAAGAATTTACCCGAATTGGTTTTCTACACGCTGAAAATAGCCAATGTTCATGGCGATCATCACCCCGAACTCATCGAAGTAGCTTCGTTGTTTACCAAAATCAACGAAGAGCTTCTGCAACACCTAAAAAATGAGGAAGAAGTCTTGTTCCCGGCAATTAAAAAAGCCGAAGAAAATGCTTCTGCTGATGTAAAAGCAACCATAGTTTCCGAAATAACCCGAATGCAAGGCGAACATGAGTTTGCCGGTGGTGCTATGGATAAGATTAACCAATTGACCAACAATTACCTTATTCCTGAAGATGCCTGCAATACTTATAGAGTTTCTCTCAAACTTCTGGAACAGTTCGAGGACGATCTTCATATTCACGTGCATCTTGAAAATAATATTCTTTACCCGAAAGCATTGAACCTTGTTCAATAATATATATATATCATGACAACAGCAACACAAAACCTCGAAAACGATCACGTTCAGATTCTTCGTCTGATCGAAGTTATGGAACGGATCACCGAATCTGCTGATCCCAATGTGGATCACATTAATCTGATAGTAAAAGTGATACGCGAATTTGCCGATGGACTTCATCATACCAAGGAAGAACAATTGCTTTTCCCGCTAATGGTTCAGAAAGGATTTTCCAACGAAACTGGCCCGGTAGCAGTGATGCTTCACGATCATGCGGAAGGACGCAATTATGTGAAAGGGATAGTCGAAAATATTTCAAGACTTCAGCTTGGTGATCAGGCAGCGGTTAAAGCTATATTTAGCAATATGCTGGGATATTCCGATTTGCTTAAAAATCATATCCAGAAGGAAAACAATATGCTTTTCCGCATGGCTGATAAAGCATTTTCGTCTGCCGAACAGGAATCGCTACTGCTTGATTTTGCAAAAGTTGAACTTAGCAAGGAAAATCAACATAGCGAAAATGAGTACATCGCAATGATTGACAAACTTCATGCTGAATATTTCAAATAACTCATACTTCATTAGCAACTAGCTTATTAACTCGATTCTATCTTCCTTTTATTCAGGAAGTATCAACTAACCTCAACAAATAAAACAAATAACTAAACCCAAAATTTATGACAACAAAAAAACTCTGGATTGCCTTCGTTGCAGTCATTGTTATTTCGTTTTCCGTACTCGGATATTACGGGAGGGAAATATATCGGAAAGCACCGCCAATTCCGGCACAGGTAATTACAACCGAAGGTGTCGTTCTATTTGCCGGACAGGATATAAAAGATGGTCAAAACATTTGGCAATCCATTGGCGGGCAAGAAGTTGGCACCATCTGGGGACATGGTTCCTATGTAGCTCCCGACTGGTCGGCCGACTGGCTTCACCGTGAAGCTGTATTCATTCTGAATCAATATGCTTTGGAAAATGACAGCACAACATTTGATGCATTATCTCCCGAAAAACAGGCCATGTACAAAGTGCGTTTGCAAAAGGAATTACGCACCAATACTAACGATGAAGCAAGAAATGTATTTGTAGTTTCGCCTTTGCGTGCTGCTGCCATATCTGCTGTAAGCAAACATTACGCAGGTTTGTTTATGAATGATCCTGCACTCGAAAAGCTTCGCGGATACTACGCTGTTCCTCCTAATTCGATTAAAACTGTGGATCGGATGGCCAAAATGAACGCTTTCTTTTTCTGGACTTCCTGGGCATGCGTTACTAACCGGCCCGATAGCGATATTTCCTATACCAACAACTGGCCATCCGAAGAACTGGTAAACAACAAACCTACCAGTTCCCTTATACTTTGGACTGGCTTTAGCGTCATAATGTTACTGATAGGAATTGGTTTGCTGGTTTGGTATTATGCCTCCAGCAAACAACACGAAAGTATTGAGATGCTGAAACAAGATCCTTTCTTCGGTTTGGTGATGACACCATCAATGAAAGCGACACTTAAATATTTCTGGGTGGTTACAGGATTAATTCTGGTTCAGATACTTATGGGGATAGTCACCGCACATTATGGTGTAGAAGGTCAGGCTTTTTATGGGATTCCACTGGCACAAATTCTCCCCTACTCACTTTCACGAACCTGGCATGTACAGATTGCTATTTTCTGGATCGCTACATCGTGGTTGGCAACCGGACTATACCTGGCTCCGGCAGTTTCGGGTCACGAACCAAGGTTTCAACGGATTGGAGTTAACTTCCTCTTTATCGCCTTATTAGTAATTGTTGTTGGATCTTTGATCGGGCAATGGTTTGGAATTATGCAGAAACTCGGTTTGGTAACCAATTTCTACTTCGGCCACCAGGGTTACGAATATGTTGACCTGGGACGATTCTGGCAGGCATTCCTGTTTATTGGACTTGTTCTTTGGCTGGTATTAATGGGAAGGGCAATCTGGCCTGCGCTTATGAAAAAAGACGAAAGCCGACATTTACTAGCCATGTTCCTGATCGCTTCCGTTGCTATTGCAGCATTTTACGGTGCCGGTCTCATGTGGGGCCGCCAAACCAACCTTGCCATTGCCGAATATTGGCGTTGGTGGGTTGTTCATCTCTGGGTTGAGGGATTTTTCGAAGTGTTTGCAACAGTTGCTATTGCTTTCCTTTTTGTAAAACTCAACCTGATACGTGCAGCTACAGCAACTTCTAATGTACTGTTTTCAACCATTGTTTTCCTTTCGGGTGGCATACTGGGAACTTTCCACCACCTCTATTTTTCAGGAACACCAACAGCAATTCTTGCTCTCGGGGCATCATTCAGTGCTCTTGAAGTTGCACCCCTGGTATTAATTGGGTTTGAAGCGTATGGAACTCTTAAAATCTCAAAGACCAGCAACTGGATACAGAATTACAAATGGCCTATCTATAGTTTCCTTGCTGTTTCATTCTGGAACCTGGTTGGCGCCGGCATTTTCGGCTTCCTGATCAATCCTCCGATTGCACTTTATTATATGCAGGGTCTTAATACTACGGCAGCACACGGCCACGCTGCACTCTTCGGCGTTTATGGCATGCTTGGTATCGGCCTTATGCTTTTTGTTGTTCGCAGTATGGATGCAGGAGCAATCTGGAAAGAAAAATACATCCGTTTCGCTTTCTGGACCATTAATATCGGACTAGCTCTGATGATTTTACTGAGTGTGCTTCCGGTTGGATTAGCCCAAACCTGGGTAAGTGTAAAATACGGTTTATGGTACGCCCGATCGGCAGATTTTATGCAGGGGGATACATTATCATTCTTCCGCTGGCTTCGTATAATCGGTGATACGATTTTTGCACTTGGAACTGTTTCCCTTGCCTGGTTTATTGTGGGTTTGAAGACAGGATGGAGTGTTCAAAAAAATAACTGATAAAATCATCTGATAAAATCTGGCGTTCCACTGTACTATGTACAATGGAACGCTTTTTGTTATATCTAAGAATCAATGTTTGTCAAAATTTTTCATTGTCAAAAACACACATCTGATTGATATATATATACAATATTATAAGCCTCTGGAAATATGACCTATATTCAGCGTGGTGTATTATTAGAGATTCCATATATTTGTATCTGCCATGCTTCCGGGCTGATTTCAAGATTTCATAAGGCTTTATGTTCAAAGAAGTAATTTTCGATTTAAAAGCAAGTCCTTCCACGCAATTCAATGCTTCGGAAAGGCAGTTGATATTGCATATCTACAGAAAATACCTGAATAATAAATTCTTTTATACCCCCGTTTTCTCAAACTCTGACAAAAACAGAATCATTGCAAGGCTTGAACGGAGTTACAACCTGAGAATGTGCATTTTATATTTCTATTGTAATCCTTTGTACAGGCATCCTTTTGATAATCATACCTTACAGAACCTTTTCGAAAAATTAAAAAGATCGGAGCAACATTGTTTAATCGGAATACCTGATCCGGAATGTAAAAAACAATACTTTCTGAAAGATGCTGAACTACCTGTTTTCCTCCTTTATGGTGATTTTACACTAACATCCGTGCCCTATAACCTGAACTTACTTTATCAGGAAATCCTTGATCTCGAAAACCGGAAAGAATCCATACATACTTCTCTGCAGGAAAAAGCTTCGAAACTTATTACCACGTTGTATTTCATTGTCCGTTTACCTTTCGTACAACTGCTAAGGAGAATAAAATTCAGCAAAAGTGTAACAAACAGGTTCCGCCATTTCGAAAGCATCAGCTCATTGTGGAAAACTATAAATATTCTGTCGTTCCAAATCAATTATTTCATCTTTAAAAAAGGGATCAGAGAAATAATACAGGGTAAGTCAGAACTTGCTGATCTCTCGTCGCTGGTGATGCTTATCGGAGATGATTTTATTGATCAGATAGCCCGTAAAAAGGGTTGTAAAACAATAATTTCTATTTTCAACAGTAAGAAGGATCCATTTGAAATTAAGATAAATGACGATTTTACCCTGCAATCGGACGATCTTATTTTATTGTACAAATCCCTGCATATCGAAAAGGAAAAAGTAAGTGATAAGGATAGCATGACCTTCGATCAATTGTACGAGGTAATGACGACGATTTTTTCCGAAATCAATGCCAGGCTGCTGACACTCAGCCGTGCCAAAAGAGAAACCGCATGTAAATCCATCAGTAGCTACTTAAATTATTGTTTATCGACCTATATGGACGATTTACTTTTTTCAACTCTTGAAAACGAGAAAAAATGCAATCTGAATAATACCAGATGGTATTTCTATAAGAAGAACAACTGTGTGATGATGTATGGATTGTGGCTAAGAGCTACCCTCCTCGACCTCCGATACGAAAATTTTCTGCCGCAGATCAGGGAGTGGGGCAGCCTTGTTGAGAACATACAACTCTATGATGATCTGAGGGATATGATTCCCGACTGGAACTACCAGCCAAACTATGCACACATCCTGAGTTTCGGATATTTCAGGGATGAACACGAATGGTTCGAAAATAATATCCATACTCTTTCAGGTGACTTTACTGCTTCCGAAATAGCTGAGATTTGCATCGCAATGCCCAAAACAGTAGCGCATACCATGCTTATCAGTAAGTATATGGGAATTACACATCTGGATTGGTTTACCCGGTTTGCAACTAACTATTGCTGGAAACAAAACTGGACTTTTGCTTTTCTGATACTTAACAGTTTTAAACGAAACCCTAAGTTAAACCTCACAACCAACAGGGCATTATCCGGTTTTTGCGACATTTTTACAACCTGTTCAAAAGCAGTAAACCTGGTATTCAGCCTGATGACAAGGACAGTTTCCTTGTATATGAATTTCAGGATGAAGGAATTCTACTTCGATTATTTATTGATGATTTGCCTTCACGACAGCAATTTCAGTAAGCAATTCTATTACCGCACAAATATTTTACATACTTATAACTTAACTTTCCGGTTTCAATTTATGAAAACCGGTTACAGAGCTAAACTCCTGAACCAGTTCATGAAACAATATAAAAATGAAGTTGTACTTGCCTCAGAGCAATGGGAAAAATATCAGGTGCCAACTCAAAATAAATTACCGGTCGGTTTATCAGAATACATACTTAAAAACTGGGCTAGCTAATTATGGATTTGAATGCAACACAACTGAGCTTTCTTAAATGATGGTTGCCATAAATTACTGCATCTGAATGTAAATGCACATTAAACTACATATCAAAAAATGAAATATTACTTTGCCTTTCTCACGATATTGATATCAGCAGGCAGCTTCGCACAGGATTTTTCGCAGTACGAAAGCATTCCATTAACAACTGCCGCCGAATACCGTAAAGCGGAACCTCACGTTATACTGGCGACTGAACTGGTTCTTGCCACTCCTATCGAGAAAAAAAACAAGAACAGGGAGAACGCGATTGCATTTATCATGAAATGGATGGGTGGAACATCGGACTTTTCATTTATCCCGGACAAAACTGTTACAAAAGTCACTGCAAATGATCCTGACCTTGTAGGTGTTTATTTTGCCTGCCTGGCAAAATATGCTCTCGAAAAAGGCAAGGGCGTCGATCGCGAGGAATTACGCATAAACGCCTACACTTTGTTGGCAAAATACTGCGAAAATCCGGATAACAATTATAAGTTAAGGGGCGAAATGAAAAAACTGGTGGATGCAAAAAATCAGAATAAGATTAAAGAATACCTCGACTCGAAGCAAAAGTAATTCCGGCTTACACTTTTTTAAAAGGTGATACCACAAAAACAATCACCTTAACGATCTGTTAATAATCCCAGGGTTGACTCCCTGAATGTATATGTTACCTGCTTGCCATGTCAGAAAAAATAGTTGAGATTAAACATCTGGAAAAACGATTTGGGAGAATCAGGGCTGTTGAAGATGTAAGTTTTGATGTATACAAAGGCGATGTCTTTGGATTTCTGGGTCCTAATGGTGCCGGAAAAAGTACCACAATACGGGCAATGCTTTCACTTATTACTCCTACATCAGGTGAGGTATCTCTTTTTGGCAAAGAACTTCGTACAAACCGCGGTTATATTTTATCCAGAATAGGTTGTATTGTCGAGAAACCCGATTTCTACGCATACCTCTCCGCTGAAAAAAATCTTGAAATATTTGCACGTATTTCCGGTGCTTCTGTCACAAAGTCCCGGGTGCATGAAATGCTGGAATTTGTCGGACTGAAAGGACGTGAAAAGGATAAAGTCGGTCATTTTTCGCACGGAATGAAACAACGGCTTGGAATTGCCCAAACCATACTTCACGATCCTGACCTTATCATCCTCGATGAGCCAAATACAGGTCTCGATCCCCAGGGAAGCATCGATATCCGCAACCTGATACTTCAGTTGAAAAATGAGCGGAACAAAACCATACTGCTTTCGTCGCATATCCTTTCCGAAATCGAACTGATTGCTAACAGGATGGTGATAATAGCCAAAGGAAAGTCCATAGTTCAGGGTAATGTATCAGAACTCCTTAACAAACAGGACCTTATTGTATCCTTCGAGGTCGATCTGCCCACGCTTGCCCGGCAGATTATCAGCAGTAAATTACCTGATCTGGTTTTCGGGAATTGTGAGAATGACATAATTCAACTCAATATTGCTTATCACCTTATTCCACAAATTAACGAATGGCTTACTGCAACCGGAATCAAGGTATTCGGGATTGACTCAAAACGGAAACTGGAAGATTATTTTTTAAAACTTGTTAGCAACTGATGTTCTGGAAAAGCACTTATAACGAATTTATTAAAATTGCCGCCAAGCCCCGCTCCTACATCGGACTGGCAGCCATTACCGTGCTGGTAAGCGTCATCTTGTTCGCCATGAAGGTCGACGGGCAAACCTATATTTCCTTTATTACTTCTTCCTTTGAACAAACCCTGTCGTTTCAGGGTAATGTACTCAATGGTAACCTGATGGCTTTTATTGTGCTGCAAACCCTTATTATCCAGGTTCCTTTGCTTGTTGCACTGGTTACCGGCGACCTGGTTTCAGGTGAAGCGGCAATGGGCAGCCTCCGTATGCTTGCCACAAAACCTATTTCAAGGACCCAATTATTACTGTCGAAGTTTCTGGCCGGAAATGCCTATACCTTGATCATTCTGGTATGGTTAGGGGTTATGGCTATAGGATTCGGGCAACTCCTTTTCGGTACCGGCGATTTAATGATACTCAAAAGCGATGGACTTAATATATTGCAAAGCAACGATGTTATGTGGCGTTTCTTCAGTGGGTTTATCATTGCCTATCTAGCACTTGTTACCATTGCCACCTTGTCCATTACCTTATCCTGTTTTACTGACAATTCCATCGGCCCTATTGTAACAACCATGGCAATAATTATACTCTTCACCATAATTGGCACCCTCGATGTTCCTGTGTTCGATCATGTTCGTCCGTTGCTTTTCACCACGCATATGGCATCGTGGCGCAGTTTTTTTTACGATCCCATCCCAAAACAGGAAATCATAAATTCCGTTGTGGTGCTGCTTGTTCATATTGTAAGTTTACTGGGCATTGCCTTATACAAATTCAACAAAAAAGATATACTGTCATGATGAGGTTTATGCGTGTGCTCCGGCATTTTGCAATTATTGGTCTGTTACTGTTAAGCTACACGGCGGTTTCACAAAAATCACCAAACCAGCTTCTTCGCGGTGTGTATCAGAAAATGATGAAAGTGAAGGATTACTCGGTGGATGCCAGCATAAAGGCAGATATTCCGTTAATCAAAATACTTCCGGTAAATGCAGTTGTGTATTTCAGGCAACCCGACAAATTCAAGGTTGAATCAAAAAGTATTGCCATCTTACCCAGGCAAGGATTCAGCGATTTAAGCAAAATTATCAGCGACAGTACAACCTACACCGCAGTGTTTACCGGAAAGGAAAAAATCGGCTCCGCACTTACACAGATCATAAGCATTATTCCCGAAACTGATACCGGCGATCTGGTATTGGCCAAATTCTGGATCGATTATTCCCGGAATCTGGTGCTTAAATCGCAGCTTACCACCCGTTCGAGTGGCACTATGCTGATCGAATATTTCTACACAACTCAGGTGACTTACGGATTGCCTGATAAGATGATTTTTACCGTGGATGTAAAGAAGTTTAAAATTCCCAAAGTAATGGCTTCGGATGTAAATACACCAAGCAAGCGCAGCAGTGAAAATCAAAAAGCATTGAAAAAAGGTACAATTATAATTGAGCTTAAGAATTATAAAATCAATAAGGGCTTAAAAGATGCATTTTTCAGACAATAGCTGGTAAGTCAAAAAAATAACCTTTCCGAGCTACTCAACAGCTTTGCAATTCTATATATCCTGAAACCAAATTCTTTGACCTTTGCTTCGTAAAACCTTCATCTATCTGGCTCCCTTTCAGGGTATCACGGGCGTAACTTTCCGGGAGGTTTATACCAGGCACTTCTGCGGTGTGGACAAATTATTTACGCCTTTTTTCACCAACATCAGCAACGATTCAAAACTTCCTCCGCGTAAACAAAAGGAATTGGGTAATCCCTGCGAAAACAGCATTGAGGTAGTTCCTCAGATCCTGAGTAAGGATGCCGGTGAAATAATCCGGTTTGCCCGATTCTGCAGGGAGCTGGGTTTCAGCGAACTAAATTGGAACCTTGGATGCCCTTATCCGCAGGTGGCGAACAAAAAAAGAGGTTCCGGCATGCTTCCTTATCCAGCTCTGATCGAACAAATCATGCAGCAACTCGGGGCTGAAATGCCTGTACGTTTCTCAGTAAAATGCAGACTTGGGTATTTTTCACCTGATGAAATAGCTGAACTAATTCCAATCTTTAATCATCATACAATTTCAGAGGTAACCATTCATGCCCGCATTGGGAAGCAGTTGTACAGTGGTGAAACTGATATTTTATCATTCAGGAATGCAGCATCAATTCTTATGACACCGGTGGTATATAATGGTGATATTTTCTCGTTGGATGGATTCCTGCAGATTCAGGATCAGTTACCTTCTATACATACCTGGATGATTGGAAGGGGACTGCTGGCAGATCCCTTTTTACCGTCTCTCATTAAAGGTTTGTCAGTACCAGCCGACCAGAAATCAGTTGTTAAGAAATTTATAAGCGACCTTTACTATGTATATCGCCGTCAGCTTAATGATAGCCTTGCCGTGCTGGGAATATTGAAGGAATACTGGCAATACCTTGCCCTGTCGTTCAGTGATCCTCATAAAGTATTCAGGTGTCTGAAAAAGGTGAAGAGTTTTGATGAATATGAAGATGCCGTCCGATTGGTTTTCGACGAATATGAATGGATAGGATCTGCCGGTAGACTTTTCGGGGAAGATATCAATCCCCAGGTCGGAAAATGAAAAAACCCGCCTCAACAGCAGGGTTTTCAGTATTCATTTCTTCACTCTTTGCTATGGACAAATAATCTTTTGTTTTTACTTAGGATCGTATGCCCATTTCAGGTAGCTTGAACCCCAGGTAAATCCACCTCCGAAAGCTGCAAGAATAATATTGTCTCCTTTTCGCAGCTTAGGTTCCCATTCCCAGAGACAGAGCGGAATTGTTGCCGAAGTGGTATTCCCATATCTTTCGATATTGATCATCACCTTTTCCTTTTCCAGACCCATGCGATTTGCGACTGCATCAATAATACGCATATTAGCCTGATGCGGAACAAGCCATGCCAGTTCTTCAGGTTTCAGATTGTGTTTTTCCATCATTTCAGCCGAAACATCTGCCATTTTACTCACAGCCCATTTAAAAACTGTTTGTCCATCCTGGTATATAAAATGCTCCTTTGCATCTACTGTCTCGTGGCTGGCAGGCCGTTGCGAACCACCTGCCTTCATATACAGATGATGACGTCCGGTGCCATTTGTTCTGAAAATCGAATCAATCATTCCTACATCTTCAGTAGTAGGTTCAAGCATAACAGCAGCTGCTGCATCGCCGAACAGCGGACAAACTGCACGATCAGTATAATCAGTGATTGCTGACATTTTATCAGCACCAACAATTATAACTTTTTTATGTGTTCCCGACTCAATAAATTTCTGTCCTACTGTCAGCGCAAAAAGAAAGCTCGAACATGCTGCATTCATATCATAACTGAATGCATTGGTAATGCCACATTTATCACTGATAATATTGGCTGTTGCCGGAAACATCATATCAGGTGTAACCGTTGCACAGATAACCAGATCAACATCCTCGGGATTGGTATTGGTTTTAGCCAAAAGCAGTTTTACTGCCTCGGTACCCATGTCAGAAGAAGCAAGTCCTTCGCCTTTTAAAATATGGCGCTCCCTGATTCCAATACGGCTCATTATCCATTCATCGGTAGTATCAACCATCCGACTTAACTCTTCATTGTTGAGAATATATTCGGGTGCATATCCTGCAACTCCGGTTATCGCGGCTCTTAATCTAGTCATAAGTTATTATTTTCCTGTTGTTAAATAGTAGTTTGTACTAATGCTTTTACAAATTCCCAGGCAGGTATCAAGTGGGCCCTGAGAAATTATTCTACAACAAAACCTCCGTTGAGGTTTAAAAGAGCATGTTTTATTTTGGAGGCAATCTTCGCTTTGTAAACATCGCGTCCAAGTAAAACCATATTTTTGATGGCGTTGTCGTTCGAAATTCCGTGTCCCATTACCACTGCACCATTTATGCCGAGTATTGGAGTTCCGCCATAGTTTTCATAATTCATCCTGCTGAAGTAATCATCCAGCAGGTTCCGCTTTTCCATGATACGGTAAAACGATTCAATGAGTTTTAGGATGATATTTCCTGTAAACCCATCGCAGACAATTACATCGGCTTTATTTCGCAAGAAGTCGCGACTCTCAATGTTCCCGATAAAGTTAAAATCTTTCGAATCCTTCATCAGGTGATAAGCTGACTGAGTAGTGAGGTTTCCCTTCTCCTCCTCATGTCCGATATTAAGGAGAGCAACTCTTGGATTATCAATGTGGTACACGTATTTTGAGTACACCGAACCGATAAGACCAAACTGGTAAAACATATCAGGCTTTGCATCGGGATTGGTTCCTATATCAACCAAAAGGCTATAACCACCGTCCTCCTGAGGTATTATAGCCGATGAACAGGGTCTTACTATGCCCTGTATTGTATTGACGCTGAAAATTGAACCTACCAGCATTGCACCGCTGTTACCGGCACTGGCAAATGCATCGATTTTTTTGTGCTTGAGCATATGAAACCCAACGCTGATACTGGCTTCGGGTTTCCGGGCCATAGCTTTTGTTGGATGCTCTCCCATTTCGATTACGTCGGGGGCATGTACAATTTCAAAAATACCGGCATCACAGCCACGCTCGTGCAATAACGAATGTATTGCCGATTCCTGACCAATCAGTACGATTTTATCGTCGTAACTAAGCTCTTTAGCTGCAAGGATGGCACCACCAATTGCAGCCGCCGGCGCGAAATCGCCGCCCATTACATCCAGACCGATTCTCATTTAAAGAATCTTTTACTAATCATGATTTGCCGGGTGAGAGGCAAAATTAAGCTGTTGTATTTTTTTCAATGGCGAGACGGCCTTTGTAATAACCACACTCAGGACATACCCTGTGATAAAGAACCGAAGTACCGCAGTTTGAGCAAAGTATGAAGGTAGGAGCTTCAAGTTTATAATGTGTCCTGCGTTTAGCCGTTCTGGTTTTCGAGAACCGGTGTTTTGGATTTGGCATTGCTTTATGTATTTATTTATTAATTCAAACTATTTATTGATCAGTATTCAGTTTTCGCAGTGCATCCCATCGTGGATCGGTGGAATCAGCAGGTGTAAGGTTGTGCAACCGTTTCAACATATCCGGATCGCAGGTGCTGTCGCCATTCTCATCATCAGGATGAAGAAGACGGGCAGGCAATGCCAGATGTATAAATTCGTAGATGTAAGGCGAAAGATCAAATTGATATTCATTCTCGGGAATAACAACAACATCTTCACTTTCCTCCGTAAATTCAGCTCCCAGTTTTACGATAAGTTTTTGATTGTCAGAAATATTCATCGAAAACTCATCCATACAACGATCGCAGGTAACATATACGTCTCCTTCGAATCCGATGTCAAAAATCATCATTCTTTCCATCTTTTCGAGATCAACAGTTACATGTAACTGCCCCTTCTGAATCAGCGAAAACTCAAAATGTTCAAAGAACTTATTGTTCACCTCAAATTCAAACTGATGATTCCCTGGCTCAAGCCCAACGAACTGAATATAAAATTCCCTGAGACGGTTCACGGTGGTCATAATTAAATTGAGGGGCGCAAAATTACAAAATCCTATTTTAAATAACAAACACTTGTTTTGCAGAGATTTATTCGCATGCGTCACTACTGTTTATTGATGTATAGAGCTAATTACTGCAGAAATACTCTCTATTTGCTTTGCTTCCTACGCTTATTTTCTGCCAAAATCAGCCGGAATTTCTCCCCAGACCTTGGTTTCCCATTTCAATATCCGGGTGTCAGTCCGGTTGTTATGAAGCCATTCAACGGCACGGTCGACCAGGTCGAACAATTCTTTGTTTTTTTCATTCCGGGCCAGTTTGGTGTTCACCCTTTTTGCTTTAATCCAAAGAATTGCATTTCGCGAATCAGTATACAAAGGTAACGACAGGTTATTTTTCCTGAGGTATGCAAGCCCGGTAACTATTGCCAGGAATTCGCCAATATTGTTGGTTCCTTCCGGAAACGGTCCGCGGTGAAATATTTCCTTACGGCTTGCCATATCCACACCACGGTATTCGAGTACACCGGGGTTCCCTCCACATGCAGCATCAACACAAATAGCCTCTTTTACAGGATCACCGTAAACTTTACGCAGTTCGCTGTTAACCGGAGACTTTTCGCTTTTACCAATATAATTCCAGGCATTACTGCCAAAAGCCTTTTTTGCTTCCTCAAGGGTCGGAAAGCCTTTGTACTTCGCCTGGGTATATCCATCTACCTGCTTTTTGCATTTGTCCCACGAATCGAATATACCCGTTTGATGGCCATCCCACACTACATAATATTTACTTTTCGGCTTCTTCATTACAGCGTGCAAAAATACAGGAAATTGGTGCAGCTCAATAACCTCAACAGTTAAATAACCTTAATGTCAACAGAAAACCTGAAAAAGAGAATTCTGTGCACTAAATAAAGCATAAGAAGTTTAAGATGCAACTTCCCTCATTACCTATTAATCTGAACTTAACAAGGCACAAAATACCTGACCCAACTGAATTTTATACCTCAACAGCAATATTCCTTGGAAATGGGTTTATTGGGCAGATTAATTTCAGATTAACGTTCGATTTAAGGCCGTCAGGTTTAGTTTTTTTCTACTTTTATACCTTCTAAAGATTCATTCAAAACCAATCCATGCAATATAAATTCCTTATGCTCCTTGTAGCATACATTGTTTCGTTGGGCCATACCCTGTCTGCAACTGAAAGAGTTTTTAAAATCTCCGAAAATAAAGTTATCGCCCACCGCGGTGCATGGAAACACCTTAACCTCCCTCAAAATTCAATTGCATCGCTCAGGCAAGCTATTAGACTTGAATGCTCCGGGTCAGAATTTGATGTCCGAATGACGGCTGATGACTCGCTGATTATCAACCATGATGCAGAGTATAGCAAACTTCCTGTTGAAAATACCAGCTATGCAGGTTTGTCCGCTTTCAACCTTTCGAATGGCGAAAAATTGCCAACCCTGCGCGAATACATTCTTGCCGGACTCGAAAACAACACCAGCACACGGCTGGTTTGCGAGATCAAACCTTCAGAAATAAACAACGCCAGGGGCATTAAAGTAGCCGAAAAAGTAGTGAAACTGGTATCAGACCTCAATGCACAGCATTTATTCGTATATATAAGTTTCGATTATGACATATTGAAACGCATTGTTGAGTTACAGCCAAATGCCAACACTCAATACCTCGAAGGAGATAAGTCACCTGATCAGCTTAAAGCCGATGGGATCAATGGTGCCGATTTTCATTATTCCGTTTATACCGAACATCCCGACTGGATTGAGAGTGCTAAAAAGAACAAACTCATGTTAAATGCCTGGACCGTAAATACTCCTGACGAAATGGATCTGCTCCTTGCAAACGGATTTGACTATATTACAACAAATGAACCAGAATTATTGCTCGAAAGGACTAAACTGTCACCGGCTTCACAAGGCTGGGAACTTGCCTGGAGCGATGAATTTGATTACAAGGGTTTACCCAACAGCACAAAATGGGATTATGAAACCGGTGGTCACGGATGGGGAAACAACGAATTGCAGTATTATACCCGTGGTGATACTTCGAATTCAATTGTAAACAACGGAACTCTTAAAATAGTGGCACGGCAGCAAAGCATGGCTGACAAACAATTTACTTCTGCCCGGCTGGTAACCCGGAATAAATCAGAGTTTCAATATGGCAGATTCGAAATGAGAGCAAAGTTGCCTTCAGGCAGAGGCACCTGGCCCGCATTCTGGATGCTTGGTACTAACATCAGCCAGGCTGGCTGGCCCAAATGCGGTGAAATCGATATTATGGAGCATGTGGGGTACGAAAAGGACAGCATATTTGGAACTATCCATAGCGAATCGTACAACCATATGAAAAATACCCAGAAAGGCAAATCCATTTTTATTGCTACACCCTACAGTGAGTTTCATGTATACTCCGTGGAATGGACTCCCGAAGAGATTGATTTTATCATGGATGGGAAAATTTTCAATCATATTGAAAATGAACATAAAACGGCTAATGAATGGCCTTTCGACCAGCCATTTTTCATGATACTCAATCTGGCCGTTGGAGGTAACTGGGGCGGGAAATATGGCGTTGATAATTCCGTTTTCCCGGCAGTATTTGAAGTTGACTATGTACGGGTCTTTAAAAATTAATAAATCTTATAAAATGAAATTTTTTTCCGCAATCTGGTTGGTACTCTTGCTGGCAATACCTTCCATCAGAGTAACGGCACAGCAAAAATCCATTGAGCAGAAAATCGATTCTTTACTCCGGGAAATGACTCTTGAAGAAAAAATCGGTCAGATGAATCAATACAATGACGACTGGAATGCTACCGGCCCGGTAACCGTCGACAGCGATAAAGCAAATCAGATCCGCAACGGACAGGTCGGATCGCTGCTGAACTGCCTGGGGACTGAACGAATAAGAAGCTGGCAGGATGTGGCACTTCAATCGCGCATGAAAATCCCCCTCTTATTCGGGCAGGATGTAATTCACGGGTATAAAACAACCTTCCCGATTCCATTGGCTGAAGCATGCAGCTGGGATCTGGACGCAGTGAAACTTTCGGCACAAATTGCTGCCTATGAAGCAAGTGCCAGTGGCATTAACTGGACCTTTGCACCCATGGTCGATATTGCCCGCGATCCTCGCTGGGGGCGTGTAATGGAAGGTGCCGGCGAAGACACTTACCTGGGCTCGCTCATTGCTTCAGCCAGGGTAATAGGATTTCAGGGTGAAAAATTCGGTGGAACAAATTCCGTAATGGCCTGTGCCAAACACTTTGCAGCCTACGGAGCTGCCATTGGCGGACGCGACTACAACTCAGTTGATATGAGCGACCGCATGCTGTGGGAAACCTATCTTCCTCCTTTCAAAGCTGCTGTAGATGCAGGTGTGGCCACTTTTATGAATTCATTCAACGATATTAACGGAGTACCAGCTACCGGTAATAAATATCTGCAACGCGATATACTGAAAGGCAAATGGAACTTTACCGGATTCGTGGTAAGCGACTGGGGATCGATAGGCGAAATGATAAATCATGGAAATGTAAAAAACGAATACGAAGCTGCCTTGTCGGCCATCACAGCCGGAAGCGATATGGATATGGAAAGCCGCTGTTATAAGAATAACCTCGCTCAGCTGGTTAAGGAAAACAAGGTACCAATAGCATTAATTGATGATGCTGTGAGGCGTGTACTACGGAAAAAGTTTGAACTGGGTTTATTCGCCGATCCATACCGTTTTTGCGATGCTGAAAGGGAGAAAAATGCCCTCAACAATCCTGAACATGCAAAAGCCGCGCGACAGGTCGCTGCTAAAAGTATTGTGCTCCTGAAAAACGAAAACAATCTGCTGCCTTTATCAAAAAACACCAAAACCATTGCTTTCATTGGTCCGCTGGTTAAAGCCGTGAAACAGAATAAAGGCTTTTGGGATGTTGAAGTTCCAGATGTGGATTCCAACTTCATAGTTTCGCAATGGGAAGGTCTGGAAAACAAAGTAGGTGCCAACACCAGGCTTCTATATGCAAAAGGATGTGAAATAGACGGTGACGACAGATCCGGATTTGCCGAAGCAGTTAAAACGGCCCAGGAAGCTGATGTTGTAATACTAAGTATAGGTGAACGGAGAAACATGAGTGGTGAAGCTAAAAGCCGCAGTAATATAAATATTCCCGGTGTGCAGGAAGAACTGTTGAAAGAACTGCTTGCAACAGGTAAACCTGTGGTTGTTCTGATAAACGCAGGCAGACCCCTTGTTTTTAACTTCACAGCAGAGCATGCACCCGCCATTTTGTATACCTGGTGGCTGGGCAGCGAAGCCGGTAATGCCATTGCAGATGTTCTGTTCGGCGATTACAACCCTTCGGCAAAACTCGCCATAACATTCCCCCGTTCGGTAGGACAGATTCCAATTTATTTCAGCCACCTTAACACCGGCCGGCCGGCAACCAGCGATGATAACCACAACTACAATTCTTCGTACCTCGACGAATCCATTTTCCCGAAGTATGAATTTGGTTACGGGTTAAGTTATACCACTTTTGAATACAGCAACCTGCAGTTGAGTGCTGCCAGAATGAAAAGCAATGAGAAGATTGAAGTATCGGTTACTATTACCAATAAAGGCAAGTACGATGGTGAAGAAATTGTTCAGCTTTACCTCAGAGATAAAGTGGGATCCATCTCACGCCCGGTAAAGGAACTCAAAGACTTCAAAAAAATAATGCTTAAAGCCGGTGAAAGCCGAACCATTCAGTTTGTGATTGACTCTGGAAAATTGTCGTTTTATAATCAGAACCTCGAATGGGTTGCAGAACCAGGTGACTTTGAGGTGATGATCGGTGCTTCCTCACGGGATATAAAGCTGAAAAGTGATTTTGTGCTGACAGATTGATCCTGGGAGAAGGATTAAGACCATTGACGGCGGATCTACATGTATCCAATTTCCGCTTGATTCGAACTACAGTTTATTGTCAGTATATTTCACTGACGAAAATACCTGATATGCTTCCGGTGTAAACGGTACGATAATTAAGACAACTGACGGTAGAATTCATTGGATAGCACAATCCACGGGAACCTCATCGAATTTAAATTCAATCAGATTCGCTGATGCCCAAAATGGTATAGCTGTCGGATTGGAAGGAGTAATCCTCAAAACTACTGATGGCGGGAATTACCGGACAAAGCTGGTTATTAAAAATAATTACTGTTTATACAAATTTGAAGTCCATATTACTCTGTTATACTTACTATTATTTATCAGTCGCCAACATAAAATAATACTTTCGGATTTGACTTTAAAATTACCTTTGCACATATAAAAAAAGGACCACCTTACTTTCGCACAAAACTTGAATTTATGGAAAACTTTATTGCTCATAACCCCACCAGCCTTCATTTCGGGAAAGGCGTAATTGAAACAATCGGAAAAACAGTGCAGCCTCTAGGTAAAAAGGTGTTGCTGGTTTATGGAAAAGGATCGGTGAAACGGTCAGGACTCTACGACAGGATTATTGCCCAGCTCAATGAAGCCGGTGCCACCGTATTTGAATACAACGGAATTCAGCCTAACCCATTGGTCGTTGATGTTGACAAGGCAGCAGCCATCGGACGCGAAAACAAGGTAGACTATATACTTGCTGTTGGTGGTGGAAGCGTAATTGACTCGGCAAAAATTATTTCCATCACCATACCAGTGGATCATTCCGCATGGAAATTTTACGAATACAAAGCCAAACCTGTAAAGGCAATACCTCTGGTTGCTGTGCTGACGCTGGCTGCTACCGGAACTGAAATGAATCCTTTTGCCGTATTGCAAAATCCTGAAACAGGCCGTAAAGACGGGTACGGATCGCCACTTTGTTTCCCGGTTCATTCCTTCCTCGATCCAGAGATTACCTATACTGTACCTGCTGATTATACCGCGTATGGCATTGCTGACTTAATTGCGCATTGTTTCGAAAACTATTTCGGGAAAGGCGATTGCAGCCTTAGCGACAGGTTTATTACAGCCATAATTGCCGATGCCATGGAATGGGGGCCAAAACTGATGCAGAACCTGCATGGATACGAAGAGCGTGCCACCATTATGTACGATGCCACTATGGCGCTGAACCTGATGACAAGCTATGGAAAGTCGGGAGGTGACTGGGGAGTACATGGTATGGGGCATATTCTTTCCCTGCTTCACGGGGTGCCTCACGGGGCTTCACTGTCCATCTTATTCCCGGCATGGATGAAATTGCTGCGCGAACGTGCCGGAATACAGATTTCGAAACTGGGAAGCGATCTGTTCGGAAATGGTGATGTGGATGCTACCATCATTCAGTTCGAAAATTTCTTTACCAAAATTGGTTCCCCGATCCGGTTATCGCAGGCTGGAATAACTGAAGATAAATTTGAAGAGATTATTCAGCTTATGATTCACAATAAAGCTGAAGGAAGCAACTATAAACTGAACGAAGCTGATTACAGGAAAATATTTGAATTTGCCAGATAATTCTTCGAAGATTAACCTGTATTAAACAAAAAACCCCGGCAAAATTTGCCGGGTTTTTTTGTGTTTGTTCAGGAAGCAAGTGAAGGTTATTCCTCTTCTTTTTCCTGTTCTTCGTATGCTTTGAGTAATGCAGTCTGAACATCTGGCGGAACCTGGGTGTATTCGCCAAATGCGAGCGAATAGGTACCACTGCCCGAAGTAAGAGAACTGAGTGCTGTTGAGTAGCGGTTCATTTCAGCAAGAGGAACTTTAGCTTTGATTTTCTGGTAGTTTCCTTCGCTGTCCATACCCATGATGATGGCACGGCGACCCTGAAGGTCGGTCATGATATCACCCATGCGATCGGCAGGAACAATAACTTCAACATCATAAATAGGCTCAAGAATTTTCGGACCTGCATTTTTGAATGCTTCTTTGAAAGCATTCCGGCCGGCAAGTTTAAAAGCCAACTCGTTGGAGTCAACCGGATGCATTTTGCCATCATAAACATTCACAACGATATCGCGGGCATAGGAACCTGTAAGCGGACCCTCTTCAATTTTCTCCATGATACCTTTGAGAATGGCCGGCATAAAACGTGCATCGATAGCACCACCAACTATACAGTTGTTATAAACCAGTTTTCCGCCCCAGGGGAGTAGTTGCTCATCAGTTCCACGAACCGGGAATTCGCTCTGGAATTTCATACCTTCAGTATACGGTTCAACCAGCATATGTACTTCACCAAACTGTCCGGCTCCACCCGATTGCTTTTTGTGGCGATACATGGCTTTTGCTGACTTGGTAATAGTTTCGCGGTATGGAATTTTGGGTGCAATATATTCGATGGGGATTTTATCGAGGTGCTCAAGGTACCATTTGGCAATATTCAGATGAAGTTCGCCTTGTCCCTTGATGATAATTTGTTTCAGTTCTTTTGAGTATTCAACCAATAGGGTTTGATCTACCTTGTGCATTTCGTTGAGGCGTGCACCCAGTTTTTCATCATCGCTTGAGTTTTTAGGCTTGATAGCCATGCTGATTTTTGGCGACGGGAAATTAATCGGTACAATTTTGTCCTCGGCATTTTTAACTGAATTCAGGGTATCGCCGGTACGGGTGTTTTTAAGTTTGATAGTGGCTGCAATATCGCCAGCACAAACTTTTTCGACTTTCTCACGTTTTTTACCTGCCGTTATTATTAATTGCGAAATACGCTCTTTCCCTGAGTTTGTGCTGTTTACAAGGTCCATTGCTTCGGTAACTTCGCCTCCATACACTTTAAAGAAAGCAATTTCACCCAGATGTTCCTCAACCGAAACTTTAACTATCTGAATGGAAATCGGATCAGCGGAGTTACATTTAAGTTCCTTACCGGTAGTTGTTAATTTTGCAGGCATTTCGTCAGGAGCCGGAGCTGAAGTACAAATAAACTCCATAAGGCGGCCTACTCCTTTGTTCTGTTTAGCCGAAATACAAAAAACAGGGTACAACCCACGGGTGATAATACCTGCTTTCAATCCTTTCTCAAGTTGCTCTTCGGTGAGCGAACCATTTTCGAAGAAAGCTTCCATAAGTGATTCATCACTTTCGGCTGCTTTCTCGATAAGGGCACTTTGTAACTCTTCGGCTTTTGCCATTTCTCCTGCGGGGATATCCAGAATTTCAGCTTTCCCTCCACCATCAGCATATTTCAGCATTTTCATTTGTACCAGATCGATGATAGCGTTGAAGCCTAATCCTTCGTTAACCGGGTACTGAAATAAAGTAACATTCCCTCCAAACTGGCTTTTTAACTGTCTGAAAGTTTCCTCGAAATTGGATTTCTCATGTTCCAGCTGGTTTACTGCAAATATAACCGGGGTTTGGTTTTTATTGGTCTGCCTCCAGGTAATCTCAGTTCCAACTTCAACTCCATGATGCGAATTAACAAGCATTACCGCTGTATCAGCTACATTTAATGCACTTACAACCTCACCGATAAAATCATCGAAACCAGGAGTATCTATAATGTTAATTTTTTTGCCCTTGTATTCAGCATACATTAATGTTGAACACACTGAATTCTGTCTTTCCAGCTCTATCTCACGATAATCGGAAACAGTATTTTTATCCTCAATCGTTCCACGGCGCGATAATAAACCGCCTTCGAAAAGCATTGCTTCTGCTGTTGTGGTTTTGCCTGATTTGGCTCCACCAATAAGCGCAATATTCCTAACTTCGTTTGTCTTGTAGACCTTCATTTTAAATGTGAATTTATTGTGATTGAAACAGTTATTCAGAGATAAATGGGTTGCAAAGTTATAAATTGTAGTAATATATGCAAATGTTATGGTAAAAGAGCTGATTTAATATCTTAACATTGAATTATCTGTTTGATAATAAGCAATTTAATTGGATTTTTTACTTTCCGCGAGGGGTATTATTCAGGGTCGCGAAAGTAGTAATCAGGCACAATGCGATGACATTCGGAAACTCTTTACCTGAATGTGACAGGTCTGCCATGTCTGGCAGCTTTAATCCTGATTTCTGCTTTCCGGAGCCACACTGCAAGTATGGCTAAAATTAAACGAGGCCACATAAGCCAGTGGATGGCATATCCAAGGGTAAGAAACAGCAAAGGGTCTTCGAGTTGCGAATGCGAAAGCGCAATATGATGATTCAAAAGGTCGGCATCCTTGTGGCTCATTTTCCCTTTTTCCGACTCGTCGATCATGATGGCTGATCCATAAGACAGACCTATCAGATTAGCAACAACCCATGATAAGGTAGTGCTGCCGGGTAAGCCCATGAGTTTCATAAATGGCGACAAAGGCTTTTCGATGGCACTCATCCACCCAAACTCATCGAGTATTCGCTGGAAAATCAAAAGGACATTTACAAGAACCAGTATTTTCAATGTAGTTTGTGAAATAGAACTCAACCAATGCAAAAATACCACGGCAAAATCCGCTTGTTGCTGACTATGAGTAGTAGTTACGGTTGAAATTTGCCCGGGCATAATCAGGTTCAGCATCCAGCCAATAATAAAACTACCCGCCAGTCTGAGGGTAAGTATCCGTAGTATGGATGAGCCAGTACGTTTCATTACTGCAGTTTCAATCAGAAATCCATGCGAAACCAGGCACATAGTTGCCAGAATAATTCCCTCACGCATAGGAAGCTGAAGCAACGAAAGCACTGCAACAACCGAGTATATATTAGTAAAAATGCTGGTTATCAAAACAATAGCCGACACACCAGGTAATCCCGCCAGTTTGAAAACCGGACCTGTATATTCAGCCATCAGGTCAAGTACTCCGAAATATCCAAGCAGCATCACGCCAAACGAAACCGGAACAGTGATTTTAATAAGCCACCATGCGGTTTTCATTCCTTTTGGAAACGCTGCTTTAACACATCGCTTTATTCTTTGAAAAGTATTGCTCTGTTCCAAATTGAAAAGTATGATATTTCGAAAGGCAAAGGTATACTTTCTATCACTTTTGAAAAATCGGGATTAACATATATTTTCCAAGGCAAAACAGAGGACAGAGCACTTTATGTTTCTGGCAGATGCTCTTTATAAAAGGGTGGTGTTTTGCTAACTCTGATTATGCGTTTTCGATGCAACAATGACTAATCCATATGTAAACTCTGGCTGTGTTGCCTTCTTTAATAAAAGCTATGTAAATATAGTCGTCATTCTAAAATCAGGGAACAAACAATATTTTTTCCTTACAGGCTTCAATTTTGAGCGTTTAAGGATAAAATCTGCCTGAATATTGTTTTCTTTGCAGTTTCAAAAAAACCTGTAATTGTATCGTCTCTGAAACTTGTCGGATTTTAGATCTATACATGATAAATACCTGTTTTTAGAATATAATACTCCGGTAGTCTTTCTTTTACCGCAAAGACGCCAAGTATTAAAACACAGAATATCAATGCTTTAAGACGCAAATGTTTGTTTTTGTATCGTGCTATATTCAAGCATATGAAAATTATTAACGAACTATTGAGAATACGTGATTTATTCAAATAATGAATTTTCGTATTTTCTCCCCTCAGTTACACGCAAAAAAGTTCATTTACTTAAAACTATTTGATAACCAAGAGCGCATTTTAATTAATCTTAAAATATTCAGGGTTTTACAGGATTCTAAAGTAATAACATCATGAAAAAAACACTCATATTCCTACTTTCTTTTCTCCTTTCGTTATATTCTTTTTCTCAGAGAAACAACACTGATTCTGCTAAAAGATTCAATAGAATCATGGATTATCTCGACAAAAAAGAGTATCATTCTGCAATCAGGGAAATGGATGCTTTTCTTATTCTCGATCCTAAAAATGAATTTATTTATTATTATAGGGCGTTTGCCAGGTACAATTTAAATGATATAAATGGTACACGTGCTGATTTACTGAAAGCAAAAGAATATGGGTTCAGATCCAACTCAGAATTTATCGATTTAATTACATCTAAAAGTCATATGGTTAGTGCATTAACCTCAAATTATCTCGATTCTGACTCGCTCAGGGAAGAAAATGGATTTAAACCGGTTTTTACACTCAAGGACTCATTACGAGGTGCTTTGCGACCTGAAAGAACATGTTTTGACATATATTTTTATAACCTGACAGTAAAAATATTGCCGGATTCGAAAAGCATTGAAGGTAATAACAAAATATATTTCCGAACAACAGCTTTTACAAATAAAATACAAATTGATTTAGTTGAAAATTACCAGATTAATTCAATCGACTGGAATGGCAGGAAACTAAACTATAAGCGGATTTTTGATGCTATTTTCATTGAGTTTGATGAAACTTTGACTCCTGGCGAAAATCATATAGTGACTATTTCATATAGTGGGAAACCAAGAGTTGCACCTTCACCACCCTGGAATGGTGGATTTGTATGGAAAAAAGAACATTCGAACTGGTGGTTAGGTGTAGCATGTGAGCACTTAGGTGCAAGTGTGTGGTGGCCTTGTAAAGATCACTTAACCGAGAAGCCTGATTCAATGAATATTATAATACAGGTTCCAACAGGTTACCAGGCAATTGCCAATGGCAATCTACGCTCAATTCAAGCCAGCGATGATAATTACACAAGTTTCGAATGGTTTGTCAGTTATCCAATAAATAGCTATTGTGTTACCTTTTATATGGGAAAGTTTGCAAACTTTAATGAACTGTATACAAATGAATCAGGATCCTACAATATCGACTACTATGTATTACCCAGGCACTTGAAAAAAGCAAAAAAGTATTATAGCCAAACTAAAGACATAGTAAAAGTGTTCGAAAAGCTTTATGGTGAATATCCATTTCTAAAGGATGGGATAGCTATGGTTGAAGCACCTTATGCCGGAATGGAACATCAAAGTGCAATTGCTATTGGTGATGAGTATGGCAGGAAGAAAAGAAGGAGCTATGAAAACATGGACTACGATTATATGGTTGTTCATGAAACTGCTCACGAATGGTGGGGAAATACCGTAACCATGAGCGATATGGCTGATGCCTGGATCAGTGAAGGTTTTGCAACCTATTCCGAACATCTTTTTATGGAAGAAAGATATGGCTATGCCGAATACATCAGTGGTTGTGCAAGCACCTGGGAAAATATAGTCAACATTTGGCCCATGGTAGGTATTAAGGATGTTAATGACAATTCATTTATTGGTAATGACATTTATTCGAAAGGAGCTGCAATGCTCAACAACCTGAGGTGCACCATTAATAACGATAGTTTGTTTTTCTCGTTGATTAAGGGTTTTTATGCCAGTAATAAATATAAAACCGTTACTTCTTCAGATTTTGTAAATTTCGTAAATGATAATTCTAAAAATGATTATTCTGATTTTTTTGATAAATTTCTATCGGAATCGGATCCGCCAATTTTACAATATAATTTTAGGTTACAAAATGACACACTCTATTTTGAATATAAGTGGATTAATGTTGGTAAAAACTTCAGAATGCCTTTCAGCATAACTATAAATAAGCAGGAAAACATTCGTATAGTAGGGGAAACTCAGTCAAAAGTTATACGAATTGATAACGTAAAATCTTTTTATCTCCCAAACGAACACAGGTTTCAGAAAGATAAAATCTCAAAAAATGCATTTACCTATTACTGGACAGTATGGAAACCCTCCAATCCATTTAGGTAGATCAGGCATTTTTTCACTCTGTAAATTTGGATAAATGGCTATCCGAAGAAATGCTTTTTTTATGTTCTCAACATACGGCTTTACTATAAATCAAAATAAAGCCCATTGATCCCTTAAAACGGTATCAATGGGTGGTAATATTTTTGGTTTCGGCTATACTAGAATTTCCCAAACTTCACTGAAAACCCTCCTGTAAATCCATCCAGTATTTTTGAATCGAATACAGCAGGCTCTAGTCTGGTAGTGAATCGGTAGCTACATCCCAATCCAAAGCGAAGCCAGCGTGCCACGTTTAATTCCAGTTCAACTCCGGGCTCGGCGATAAAGAAGGTTTCAGCATCCTCAATTTCGACCTGAGTATATTCATACGGATAATAATAATTGTATAAAACCCCCTTGGCTATGCCACCCGCACCCAGTAAAACCGGAAACGAAAAATGTACAGGTGATTTTGGAAATAGTATTGGTTCAATAAGTAATCCTCCATATCCACCAGAGTAGTTATTCCTGGTAGAGGATGCGGGTCTGGCCGAAAAAGGCTCAGTCACAAATCCTTTACCGGCAAAACCGATAGCCAGGCCGTGGTTGGCAATAAGTGCAACACTTCCACCGGCTCCGAATGCATCCAATCCACCTATTTGCGAATAGTCAGAATGAAACCCTAGGTAGAAGCCTACTTTTCTGCCAGGCCCGGTGATCGTTTGAATCTCTGAACCTGTACGCGGATTCGTGGTTTTTATTTCCTTGTCAGCTTTTTGTATTCGACGGTTTCCGAAAAGGCGAAGAGTATCCTGAGCTAACATGGTGTTAAAGGTACAAGCAGATATTGCAAGGTACAGAAGAATTGATTTTTTCATCGTATTTCTAAATTTATGTTACTAATCAATGAATTACAGTTTTTAAAAAATATGTCCTCAGAAAGTATACCTGGCACCGAAAGCTACCACCGGTATATGCAAACCTAGCCAGCCACTGTCAAAAAATTCGAAATAGGGTTTACACTCGAGGCTCAGTGCTACCGGATAGCGTGGCATCATATACTCAAATGAAGCAAAACCATCGAAACCAAGCTGGGGTGTATTATACACAGGATACTGATCATATACATCAGCATTATTGTATTGACGGTGTGTATTAGTCACTCCAAAATGCGCCCCCACACCATAAATGAAGGTGAGGTGAAGATCGTCGAAAAGTATGGCAGGCTTTTGCTTTTCGAATAATAAAACGACTACTGATCCATGATTTTGCGATAGCAGCATGATCTCACCGGCAGCATCAGCCCCTAACAAACGACGATACGAAATACCGCCTGCAGCTCCCAGCCTGATACCGGCCGCCTGTTCGTAATTCTGACCGAAAGAACTGAATACCGCTGACAGAGTAATGATAAGAATGGTAAATGTTTTTTTCACAGTACAAATTATTAAATGAAGTTAGTGTTTTCAGGTTTTACGACGGGCATAGATGAAATATGTTACACTAACATCACTCTATGCGTTTATTCATCACAATAAATTTTTTCTGCGGTTTAATATGGTAGCACTTTCCCCGAACCGGTTATGTGAGAGGTTATTTCAGGATCGCCCAGGAAGTAAATATTACCACTGCCGGTGATGAATGCATCAAGATTCTGACTGACTGCAGCAATAATATTTCCGCTACCCGAAATACTTGCAACGCACTCGTTTTGAGCCAGTTCATCAGCACGAATATTGCCGGAACCTGAAACAGCAAAATGAGTCAGTGGTGAACTTCCACTTATATTCATATTTCCCGAACCGGAAACTGTTGCTGTAAGGTCAGTGGATGTAAACCCGGCATTAATATTACCAGAGCCTGTAATCTGAAGTTCAACTTCTGTAGTTTCGAACCCGATGCAGTCAATATCACCCGATCCTGAAAGCTTTAAACTTTCCATTTCAGGAGTATACAGAGTTACTTCAACAGGGAAATGCTCTTGAATATTAAAGCCGTTTTTGAATCCGACTGTTATAGTATTCCCGTCGGAAAGGGCATAGAGATAAGGAAGAATGTTGGATTCGGCTTTAACGAGTATGCGCGTGTCAGCCGAAGGGATAACATGTACGGTAATATTACCCTGTGCAATCACCCTGCTGAATGGCTGTGCGGTTCGCTCTTCGGTCATCAGATCGCGGTTGCCCTGAATCCGCTCGCTACTGCATCCCGAGAGGGTAAGTATGAGTGCAATAAGGGCAAGTAGAATTAACAAAGTAGTATTGATTATAAGCTGTGGTTTTTCTATGGCTTTCATTTGTGTGGATTTAATGATAGTAATGACAAGGTTTTTTGTAAAGAGTTGGAAAAAAGTTAAAAAAATCAGTATTAATTTTTTGCATCCGATTCAGAAATACAGGCGCGCTTAATGGACAAAATACCTGTATGTTATATATATGTAAACAGCAAAGCCCTGGTGCAGGCTGGTACGCACCGATTACAACAAAGAAGGGATTCAGATTACTTATTCAGCAACGAAACAGAGCCTGATTTTGCCGATACCGAAATGTGAGATGCTCCTGACTTGCCAATATTGCCGCTTGCCTGAATAGTTCCGAGTTTCGCGTTCAGGGTTTCCTTTTTCAACTGATTATTGATAGGAGCCGAAATATTGAGGCTGGTTTTTGTATCATAAACCAGATCGAGTGAATACGAAGCAGGTGAATTTATCCCAAATAAAATATCGGTATACTCCGATTTTACCTGAATACTCCTGAAATTGCCTGAAAGAGTATTCAGCTTTAGCTCCCCGTATTTGGTATTCATTATACATACCGATTCGAGCACATTCACCCTGATGCGCGAGAAAGAAGCATCCCCGTTTAATGCAGTACATGAGCGTATAACCAGTTTATCGCGTTGCGAAGCTATTTCAATATTCCCGGCCTCTTCTATATCAAGTGTTGAGGAACGGCTGTTGAGGTTCAAAGTATTTACTTTTCGGAGGGTAAGATCGGAATAATTGACGGTAAGTTGAACATCGGATGCATCCTGAATGCTTGCCGTTCCAAATTCGAGTATCAGTTTTAACGAACTGCTGAAATTCCTGGCCTGCAGGTCCCCGTTCGAAACAGCAATTTCAGCTTTCCCCTTATGACTATCCATATATACATTCCCGAATTTGTTTTCAATCTTCACATCGTTGGTTACCGGCATGTATACTGTATAATTAATCTGCAGGTTATTGCTGGTATTTATTACCTGCCCGGCATAGGATACCACATCTTTCCAGAAAGTGGCACTGTTATCGTAAAATACGGTGCGTGCTGAAACCGAATTGGCCGTTGCCACCATTTCGCAATCAATGGATGAGAGTATCTTCACCACTTTTGCTGCCTGTTTCGACTGGGCCGACATACTTACTTCGATACGGACTGAATCTTTTTCCCAGGGCATTATATTTACATTTCCGTACTTGTTCGATATCTGGACTACTGTTCCGCTTTTCAATTTAAAACTCTTACCTTCTTCCTTTCGCTCGCTATAAGTCTGTGCATTAACTAATCCAACGCTACTTAGCATAAGAGCGAGTGAAAATAATATCCGGAATTTACAGTTATTTGCTTTCATTATCATTTCAGTTTGATGGTAATCAGACATACTATAAGTTAGTTTCAACAGGTTTAGAAGTGTTCCCTGAACCGGATTTTCGCATTTCGGTCAGCATCTGATCTAGTATTTCGAGCTTAACCCGGTAGGAAAGTATAATCGCTTCAATCACCTTTTCATCGGCGTTGCTTTCGGCAAGGTCTTTCTTTAATTCAGCCTTGTCCTTATCCATTTCCATAAATTCATGTTTCAGGTCCTCAATAATTTCGGGATGCTGTTTTGTGTATTCGGAAAGTTCAGTCTGCTTATTTGTGATTTGGGATGTGTAATATGCTTCCGCATCGGAAAGGTCTTTCAGCTCAGGGCTTTCGGCCATGGCAGAAGGAGTATCATACATATTATAATTTCTCTTTGCATCGTAGTAATCGTTAAGCATCCAGGCCGAAGTAAAAATAAGGATGGCTGCTGCTGCTTTCCATGCAAATGGCCACAACTTCTTCACCTGAGTGACTTTGGGTGACGACAGTTGACTTTCAATAGCTTCCCATACCATTTGTGGAGCATCGAGATTGTCGAATCCTTCTGTATTTTTGCGAACGAACTGTTCTAATTTATCTTCTTTCATCTTAATTATTGTTTTAACTGCCGGTTAAGAAGGCCTGGCAACTAACATTTCTTTCACCAGTTGCCTGGCACGCATAAACTGTGTTTTTGATGTTGACTCTGAGATATGCAAAATCTCTGAAATCTCGGCATGATCGTACCCTTCGATCAGGTACAGGGAGAAAATCACCCTCGCTCCTTCCGGCAAACGATTCATGGCTATTTTTACCCTTTCAACACTGAGTTGAAGTTCCTCCTCATTAATGGATTCTGAGTCCTGCAAAAAAGTATTTTCATCGGATATTTCTTCTTCCACCCAGGTTATCTTTCTTTTCTCAAGTGAATTGATGCATTTATGTATTACTATTTTTTTGAGCCATGCCCCGAAAGTTGACTCGAAACGGAATGAATCGAGACGACGGAAAGCATCAACAAAGCTCTCCTGCAGCATGTCCTGAGCTTCTTCGGCATTGTTCATCATACGGTTACAGATGTTATACATGGAGCGCGCGTACGAATTGTACAATTCGTTGTATGCCTTTCGGTTACCGGATTTACAATCCTCAATTATCTGCCTGTGTATGTCGAATACTTCCTGGTTCAAGCTGCCGGCTGTGTGTTTTTAGTATAATGACAGAAATAAAAACAAAAGGTTGGAAAAATCTGATTAAAGGTATTAAAAAGTTTTATCAGAAAGGGATACGCCGACCCGAAGCAACCGGATTTTGCCTTTGGCATTACCTGTTGCATTGTAACCCTTCGGCCATGAGCATCTTTACTGATACACCGTTACCATCGACCTTTGCTAAAAAAAAGAGATGACCTTATCAGAGAAAAAAGAAACGATGGCTCTACTTGTGCGGCAATGGAAAGATAGCGGAGTCACGCAGGCTCAGTATGCGGCACAAAACAACCTCACACTTGTAAAGTTTCGCTATTGGATTAAAAAGTTTAAAGAGCCTACAAATGCCGAAACCGGCTTTGTTCAGTTAAATGGTTTTTTGCCTCAGAGTATAATCTTGCGTTACCCCAATGGTTTAGAACTTGTGTTACCCACCCATACGCCGGTAAATGTTCTGAACTCGTTGATCCATTTTGAAGTCCGATGTTCTCGATAACCTCGGCACGTTATTTTCTGTACCGTGAATCCACCGATATCCGCAAAGGGTTCGACAGCCTGAGTGGAATGGTAAGCAGGCAATTAGGACAAAACCCTATGAGTGGCGATGTATTTATTTTCGTGAACCGCCAGCGTAACCGTATCAAGTTGCTTCGCTGGGAACCGGGCGGATTTGTTTTGTTTTATAAACGGCTTGAAAAGGGGACTTTTGAGCTGCCGATGCCTCAAAAAACAGGGAATAAACTCATTCTTGACTATGGTGAACTGGCTATGTTAATCACTGGTATTTCGATGAGAAATGCAAAAAAAAGGAAGCGTTATTTACAACAAAATGTTGTTGATAAAATACTCTGAACCGCTTATTTACCAAGCCATTGAAACAGTATCTTTGATTCATGGCAAGCGAAGAAACCATCACAATTTCAAGGCTAGAGTACAACTTGATGAAGCAACAAATCGAAGTACTCTCTCATCAGCTTGCCGAACTTCAGCGACTCATTTTCGGGGCTAAAAGCGAACGTTTTAAATCGGCAAGCGACCTGGCTACAGGCAATCTTTTTGAAATGCCTCCAATTGAAACTATTGACAAGCCTGTTGAAGAAATAACCTACATCCGCTCTAAAGCTGAATCGAAAAAACAACCCTTGCGTCTGGAACTTCCTGCACACCTTCCTCGCCAAGAGGAAACCATTGAGCCGGAAAATCTTCCTTCAGATGCTAAAAAGATAGGCGAAGCCATTACCGAGGTGCTCGATTATGAACCGGCAACCCTACATGTGCGTCGCATCATCCGCCCAAAATACATCATCCGCTCAACCGATGAGCAAACCCAGATCGTTATCGCCGATCTGCCTTCATTACCTATACCAAAAGGAAATGCAGGCGCTGGGCTGCTGGCTCACATCCTGATCAGTAAGTTTGTGGATCACTTGCCGTTTTATCGTCAGGTTCAGATGTTCAAACGCCAGAATGTAACCATAGCTGAATCCACTATCAATGGTTGGTTCAACGCTACTTGCAATCTACTGGAACCACTTTATCAGTCTTTGAAAACCAGGATTACAGCCACCGATTACCTGATGGCTGATGAAACCCCGATTTCAGTATTAACAAAAGATAAACCCGGAGCTACCCATAAAGGATACCATTGGGTATATTACGATCCGGTCAACAAATTGGTTTTATTCGATTATCGAAAAACCCGGGGGCGCGAAGGCCCGGATGAATTACTTGAAACCTTCTCAGGACACCTGCAAACCGATGGCTATAGCGCATACACGAATTTAAAGAACAAATCCATAATCCTTTTGGCCTGTATGGCGCATGCCCGCCGTAAGTTTGAACATGCTTTGGGGAATGATCGCCCAAGGGCAGAGTTCGCATTATTGAAGATACAGCAACTTTATCAAATAGAGGCAAACATCCGTGAAGAAGGGCTGCCATCGGATCAAATCCAGGCAATACGTCAGCAACAAGCATTGCCTGTTTTACTGGAAATGGAAACATGGCTCAAGCAAGAAATCTACCAGGTATTACCCAAGAGTGCTATCGGAATAGCCTTTGCTTATACCCTGAATTTATGGCCACGACTCGTGCGGTATATAGATGATGGCCGCTTCCTTATCGACAACAACCTTATCGAAAACAGCATACGTCCGGTGGCTCTGGGGAGGAAGAACTATCTTTTTGCCGGCTCTCACGAGGCTGCTCAACAGGCTGCCATAATATACTCACTGCTGGCTTCCTGTAAAATTAACAATATCGAACCTTTTGCCTGGTTAAGGCAAACGCTGTCCGTCATACCCGAGTATCCGGCAAATCAACTGCACACACTTCTGCCTGGGCAAAAATAACTCCTGGATTTTATCCGAAAAAAGATGTAGTTGGCCGAAGGGTTAC